>Ga0208297_1000649_pt1 | contig 58077 bp, 62 predicted proteins | sample LMS_cellobiose_e_FD_187367 | JGI IMG/M metagenome (GOLD analysis project Ga0208297, IMG submission 187367) | Rumen-fistulated moose microbial communities from Alaska, USA - LMS_cellobiose_enrichment (SPAdes) (version 2) | ecosystem: Host-associated > Mammals > Digestive system > Stomach > Rumen...
TAAAGAAACTAAAAAAATAATAGATAAAAGTAATGTATAACGAACTTTTTGTACTTTTGGAACACCTCTATTGATTATGGTATACTTTTAAATTATTATCTGGTATACTTTGGCGTTATCATTTACAGGTGCCTTGCTGGGCTTTCATTGGATATTGTTCTATGGTTCCATCAAGGCATCCAATGTTTCCATTGGCGTTATCTGCTTCTCAACGATAGGCTTCTTCACAGCTCTTTTTGAGCCGATGCTTTTCAAACGCAGACTCTCGTGGGTAGAACTATTCTTCTCGCTCATCACCGTAGCGGGAGTGTTGTGTATCTTCTCCTTCGATGCCCGATACCGTTATGGCATTATGATAGGTATTGTTTCTTCTGCTGTTTGTGCCCTCTATGCCATCTGCAACAAAAAAGCAAGTGTTGGGATACGTAGTCGTGATGTTTTGTTTTACCAGATGTCGGGAGGTCTCATCATAGTGAGCCTGATCATACCCATCTATTTGTATTTCTTTCCGAGCAACCAACCTGTGATGGTGATCCCTGAGGGCTCTAACCTTTGGTACATGTTCTGCCATGCCCTGTTCTGTACCGTAGGTATGTACCTCTTACAAATTCAAGCATTGAAACGCCTTTCTGCCTTTACGGTAAACCTTACCTACAACCTCGAACCTTGCTACACCATCATTTTAGCGTTCCTTATTTTTGGTGAAGGACGAGAAATCAACTTCTCTTTCTATTTGGGCATTGCACTTATCCTACTCAGCGTCCTTCTACAATCATGGCGCACATGGAAATAAATAAAGGGGCGTGTTGAAACACACCCCTTTATAATATATCATCTAAAGTATAACTTTAGATTTCAACGGTAGCTTGCAAAGGCAGGTTGTCAGAAGAACCACCTACATAGATTACAGCCTTTCCACCCTCTACATTCCATGCGTGCTGGAACTCGTTCCAATGACGCAGACGATCCTTTGGAATGCTGATAGTTATCTTAGTAGTTTCACCAGCCTTCACAGCTGTACGCTTAAAGCCCTTCAGTTCATACTTAGGACGCTCTACCTTTGATTCTGGACGACCGATATAAACCTGAGACACTTCTTCAGCCTCCATATTACCCTGGTTAGCCAAGTCGAAAGTCACCTCAATATTCTCACCCTCTACCTTTGCATTCAAGTTTGAATATTTGAATGGCACGTAAGACAAGCCAAAACCAAAAGCATACATAGGCTTTACGTTCTTAGTAGTGTACCAACGATAGCCCACGAAGATATCCTCAGAATAATCAGCATCAGCCTTGCGTATAGCGAAGCGGTCACGGTTAACGAGGTTTACGAACACATCACCACCACCTTGTTCCTGCTGAGGATAAACACCCAGTGCATATGCAGGAGAATCCTCCAACTTCCTTGGGAAGGTGAAAGGCAATTTGCCAGAAGGAGCAATCTTGCCAGTCAGAACATCAGCCAGTGCGTTACCACCTTCGGTACCGTTGAACCAGCTATATACCAAGCTCTTTGCGATTGGCTCTACCTCACGCAGATCTACAGGAGCACCAGCTACCATCACAGCAACGATGTTAGGATTGATCTCTGCAATGTCTTCCAACAAGTCTTCCTGGTCGAATGGCAACTTGATCGTAGTACGGTCAGAACCTTCGGTCTCTACCTCACGGTTGTCACCACCAATGAAGATTACCAAGTCGGCACCTTTCACCACCTTCAGCGCTTCCTTCTTCAGGGCCTTCATACGCTTCTCATATTCCTCCATAGCGTTCTCAGGCAACTTCTGTCCCCAACGAGCTTGTGGAGCAGGCTCATAGCCACGAGCGTAGCGAATTTTAGCCTTGCCCTTCAAAGCCTTCTGCAAGCCTTCCAATGGAGTTACCTCGTAGAGTGTCTTTACACCAGCACCTACACCACCAAGTGCCATAGTACGGGTAGCATTGTCACCAACAACAGCAATGGTCTTCACTTTGTTGCTTAGCGGCAACAGACCTTCATTCTTCAGCAATACGATGCTCTTAGAAGCCACCTTATAGGCAATGGCCTGAGTCTCAGGTTGAGAAGCCACCTTCTGGTTAGCCACATTATCAGGCACCGGATTAACGGTGAAGCGTACACGCAGAATGTTGCGCACCTTGGCATCAATTACCTCCATAGGTACAGCACCAGAATTCACTGAGTCAATCAGAGCTTGTCCCATATAAGTGTTGCCAGGCATCTCCACTTCCAAGCCACCCAAAGCAGCACCAACGGTAGAGTGGGTACCACCCCAGTCGCTGATGATCATGCCCTTGAAGCCCCATTCGTTACGCAAGATGTTGTTCTGCAAGTTGAAGTTCTCAGAACACCAAGTACCCCAAATTTTGTTGTATGCAGCCATCACGCCCCAAGCATTACCTTCCTTCACAGCCATTTCAAATGGGGTGAGGTATATTTCACGCAAGGCACGCTCAGAGATATTGGCATTGATGAAACCACGCATATTTTCCTGACTGTTCACAGCAAAGTGTTTCAGGCATACAGCCTCGTTCTGGTCTTGAGAACCCTTGGTGTAGCCCACTGCCAATATACCTGACAGTAAGGGATCTTCGCTCAGGTACTCATAGGTACGACCACCAGTAGGGATACGCTGGATGTTCATGGCAGGACCCAGAATCATGTCTTTACCACGCAACTTGGCCTCTATTGCCATTCCCTTGCCATACTCATAGGCAATGCCAGGGCACCAGGTAGCAGCCAATGCTGAACCCGTAGGGAAGAAGGTAGCACGGTCAACTTCCCAACCCAGGGGTGTCCATGAGTGTGCTTCTAATTCCTCACGAATACCAAAAGGACCGTCGGCATATTTCATGTCGGCAATGCCCAGTCGTTCAACACCTGCTGAAGAGAACATGGTTTTTCCATGCAGCATCTCCACCTTTTCTTCCAATGTCATACTCTTGATAATCTCAGTAATCTTAGCTTCATGTTGCAGAAGCGGATTACTCTGTTGTGCATAGGTTACACCCATCATCATAGATGCAGCCAGCAAAAAGATTGACTTCTTCATTTGTCTTAATAATTTATTATGGTTGTTATAATTGTCCTACAAAGTTGGCAAACATTAGCGAACTATGCAAGTGTTTTGCCCGTTTTCTGCATTACTGCTTCACGGCCTTTGGCATATAAAGCAGCACCAGCATTTGGCGAGTCTGGCCATTTGCGCTGAAAGAAATTTCTATCTGACGGCGAATCGCTTTTCCTCCAAGGGCATCGTCGCTTTCTTCTACAATACGGTAGCTTTTCTGGATGTCAGTTTCAGGCAAAATGCCGTACTCATTGTCTTGGAAAAGCTTCAGTATTTCTTGTCGGCGTACTTGCTCCCACTGCTCCTTTGTGGTAACTTTGTGACCATTAAATGTGGTCAATGCCTCGGGTAGGGTATAGGTACCCACCTTAGACTCATCATAATTAGCTTCTTGGGCTTGAACTGATGAAACTGTTAGGGAAAGAAACGCCCAAACAATGATTATTAGTTTTTTTATCATCTTTATGTAGATTTATTTTGCCCCAAATATAATACTTTTCTGCCTACTTATTACACGTCATTCGTCCCTTTTTTACGCAGTTTATCCCAGAAGTTTGGCTAATTATGCAACCTTATGTACTTTTGCATTGTCAAAAGTACTAAAATGAAATATGGAATTAAGACCTTTTACACTTAGTGATGCGCCGACGATCCTTTCATGGATAAAGGATAAGACAGCCTTCCGTAAATGGAGTGCAGACAGGTATCCTGTGTATCCTCCAAAGCCTGAAGATATGGCAGCGCAATATACAGCAAAGAATGTATTCCCCTTTACTGCCATCGACGATGATGGCAAAATCGTTGGACATATCATGCTTCGCTATCCTGACCCATCCAAAAGCGTTATTCGTTTAGGATTCGTCATCGTAGATGATCAGCTTCGAGGTAAAGGCTATGGTAAACAGATGCTACAACTGGCCATTCAGAAAGCAAAACAGGAGTATGGAGCCAAGAAGATATCGCTTGGTGTATTCGATAATAACACATCGGCTCTCCATTGCTATGAGTCCGTTGGTTTCAAGATTATTGGCACTGATAGCTACATCATTGATGGAGAAGAATGGGCGGAAAAAGAAATGGTAATGACACCAGAAGGATAGCGGTGCTAATAATTTGCTTGATTGAGGGTATGGACGGCAACGAGAGCTGCTGTCTCGGTGCGCAAGCGTGAAGGACCCAAACTGATGGGTACAAAGCCGTGATTCAAAGCCAAACTAACTTCTTCCTCGCTGAAATCACCTTCAGGACCAATCAGCACTACGGCATCCTGGCCAGGCAGCAGGATGTCTTTCAACTCCTGACGCTGGTTTTTGTAGCAGTGAGCAATGAATTTCTGTCCGTTAAAGGGCTGACTGACAAACAGAGTGAAGTCTGTCATGCCATGTAGGATAGGCAACCGGGCTTTCAGTGATTGTTTGATGGCAGAAACCAGGATTTTCTCAATGCGTTCAGTTTTGATGACCTTACGCTCAGAATAGCGGCAATCGAGGAAGGTGATCTCATCCAGACCTATCTCTGTGGCTTTCTCGGCGAGCCACTCCATGCGATCCATGTTCTTGGTAGGTGCCACAGCCAGGTGGATATGATTCTTCCACAGAGGTGCCTGTGGTTGCTTCTCCACTACATGAACCATGCAGTGTTTTTTGTCGCATACGCTGATTTCAGCCTTGTAGAAACACCCTTTACCATCGGTGAGCATTACCTCGTCGCCTGGTTGCAAACGCAATACACGGATGGCGTGAGCGGCCTCTTCCTCGGGCAACTGGCCGTTGACCATCGAACCATCAATATCGGGTGTGTAGAAAACGTGCATGGTTTTTATCAAAAACAACTACTTGGCTTTCTTCTCGGGTTTGAAATCATATTTGAAGAAGATGGCAAACAGGATGGCGATGACCAACGAGTAGGCTGCAAAGATGTACCATACACTGCTCCAGTCGCCTTGCATCTTACCATCTACATTTTCCGTATAAAAGTTCACGATGTTTTGTGCACCCAGTGTACCAATTGTAGCACCAATACCGTTGGTCATCAGCATAAACAGTCCTTGGGCACTGCTGCGCATACTGTTGTGGGTGGACTTGTTAACGAACAGTGAGCCAGACACATTGAAGAAGTCGAAAGCCACGCCATAAACTATCATGGATAGAATGAACATCCATACACCACCACCAGGGTTACCGGCACCAAACAAGCCGAAGCGGAATACCCATGCCAGCATGGCCATCAGCATCACCTTCTTAATGCCTAAACGTTTCAGGAAGAAGGGTATGAGCAGGATGCACAATGTCTCAGAACACTGTGAAAGGGAAATCAGTGCATTGGCATGGTTGGCACCAAAGGTATTGGCAAATTCAGGCATGCCTTGGAAACTGGTAATGAACGGATTGGCATAGCTGTTGCTCAACTGTAGCGCCACACCCAACAGCATGGAGAAGATTAAGAAGGTAGCCATGGTGCGATTTTTGAACAGACTGAAAGCCTTCAGTCCCAAAGCATCTGCCAATGTCTTCTTTTCACTGCTCTTGTTGATAGGGCACTCGGGCAATGTCATTGAGAAGAATCCCAACAGGATGCCTAATACACCTGACACTACAAACTGCATGTAGGTGGTTTGGTAGCCTAATAAATCCACAAATAACATGGTGCAGATAAAACCTACAGTACCGAAAATACGGATGGGAGGGAATGCCGTTATCGTGTCCATATCTGCTTTCTCCAACGCATTGTAAGCTACAGAGTAGGAAAGTGAGAGCGATGGCATGTAAAAACCGATACCCACTGTAAACAGACCTATCAATACGCCAAAGTTGGCATCTGTGCCCGTCTGCATGGCATAATATGCCAACCCCAGCAAAAAGCTACTGGATATGAAGTGACAAATACCCATCATCTTCTGTGCCGGTATCCATCGGTCGGCTACAATGCCCATCAAAGCTGGCATAAAGATGCTGGTAATGCCCTGCATGGCGTAGAACGTACCAATATGTGCACCTTGACCTGCACTGGCCAGATAACTACCCATTGAGGTGAGATAAGCTCCCCACACAGCGAACTGCAGGAAGTTCATGATGATAAGTCGTACTTTCAGATTCATCGTATTAGGTTTTTATTGGTACAAAGATAATGCAAGTCGAACACAGAAACAAATTTTGGAGCAGCGAAAACTTGAATACTTGTATTTAATGTTGAGTCGCGACAAAATTCGGCGAAGCTAAAATATGCTAACTGGACAAAAAAAAGAAGGGTATCTATCACAGACACCCAATCTTTATCAACCTTAAATCTAATACCATGAAAAACACAGTGCAAAAGTAGTCATTTTTATGTTATCTAACATAAATATTGATAGAAATCGCACTTATTTTAACACGTTTTAACTTTTTAAACATAAAGCTCGCCCTATCCAATAAGTCAGCTCATCATCATACTCCTCAGTCAGCAAGCTGACAGCTCCCCTATCTTAGGGGAGCAGATAGAAAACGGGGACGGGTGTTACTCTACGTAAAGCACCAGTCCTTTGAGGTACTCACCTTCAGGATGATAAATATTCACAGGATGGTCAGCTGGTTGGGTCAGCTGGTGCAAGATGCTTACTTTGCGTCCTGAAGCAGCGGCTGCCGTGAAGACAGAAGTACGGAACTGGTCTTTGTTCACTGCTTGAGAGCAAGAGAAAGTGAAGAGAATACCACCATGCTTGATTTTCTCAAATGCTTTGGCATTGAGGCGCCTGTAGCCCTGCAGAGCATTGCGCAGCACATCGCGGTGCTTGGCAAAGGCAGGCGGGTCGAGAATAATCAGGTCGTATTCGTCTTTCTCCATCTCATCGAGGAATTTAAAAGCATCCTCGGCGTATGCATGATGCCTTTCGTCCTCAGGAAAATTAAGTGCCACATTCTGTTTGGTCAGTTCGATGGCCTTGGCAGAGCTATCCACTGAGTCCACCCGAGCAGCCCCTCCGCGTAAGGCATAGACAGAGAAACCTCCTGTATAGCAGAACATATTGAGTACGTTTCTATCCTGTGAGTAGTGCTCCAGCAGGGAACGATTCTCGCGCTGGTCAACAAAGAAGCCTGTCTTCTGTCCTTTCAGCCAGTCGATGTGGAACTTCAGTCCATACTCTGTGGCAATGTTTTCCTTGCTACCACCCACCAAGAAACCATTTTCTTGTCCTAACTCGGCCTTGTAGGGCAGGGTGGTGTCCGACTTATAATAGATATGATCTATCTTCCCGCCCATTACCTTCATCAGGGCCTGTGCAATCTCCATGCGTTGGAAGTGCATGCCTGCTGAATGAGCCTGCATCACGGCCGTACGACCATAAATGTCGATAACCAGTCCGGGCAGGTTGTCCCCTTCACCATGTACCAATCGGTAGGTGTTGTTGTCGGCACATACAGCAATGCCGATGGCAACCCTCTTGAGATATGCTTCTTGCAAGCGATGGCACCAAAAGTTGTCGTCGATGGTTTCGTGCTCATCAAATGTCAGTACGCGTACCATGATGCTTCCCACTTGGTAATGCCCCCTGGCGATGAATTCTCGCTGCGCGGTGAACACCTCCACGAGGTCACCTTCCTGCACATTGCCTTCTATACGACTGATAGCTCCAGAGAATACCCAGGGATGAAAACGCTTTAGCGACTCCTCCTTGCCTGATTTAAGATAGACGTTACTCATATCGATTAATTGGTAGTTTCTTGAATAATTGCTTCAATGGGGGTAGGCTCTGGAACGATAACGAGTTCGTAATCGCCCGTTTCTTTCAGCTCTTCCACCTTTTTATGAATTTGTATGCATGCCCATGCGTCGATAGCGGCATAATGCTGTTGAGGGATGGTCAGCTCATCTGCTTCCCAATTAGACAGTCGTTGAGACTTGGATATTTTTTTGCCAAATAAGTTGGCATAGACTTTCTGCAACGACATATCGCTAATACCAAGGTCCTGCACAAAGGTTTGTAGTTCGATTACATTCTGAGGCTCAAAGGGCATCCATTTATGCAGCATGTAAAAATCGTCTTTGAGAGAGATGCCTACCTTGGCAACACGGGGACTCTCCAATAGCTGAATAAGGGGGATGGTTAAACCGAACTTATTCAGGCGAAACAGGTAGCAACGCTCTTCAGTAGCCAGTTGCAGCAATGCTACCTTGTGGTTTTCGCCTCTTTTGAACGATGGACGTGTTTCTGTGTCGATGCCCAATATAGGAAACTGGCGGAGGTACTTTACAGCCATGTCGGCCTGTTCTGGTGTATTGATGACGAAGATCTCCCCAGGATATTCCACCTTCGGCATCTCGTTTATCTCTTCCTTTGTAGTCCTGTTTTTAATTATCATCATCTCTGTGCATTTCAAATTTCACTTCATGCAAGGCACGCAGGGTGTTTACCAGTTTCTGTCCCCAATAGAGCTTGAAGTTTTCCTGACAAGTGGCAAGGGCATTGTGCATGTTACGGTTCACTCCTTGCCGGAATACAAACACGAAGTCCTTGATGTCCTGGTAGATATCAGCCAACCCTTCAGAGATATAGCGAGTCACAGGTTGGTCGCTATACTTCATATCCTCCACAAATACATCCAGGTAGTCGTCTCGATCACCCATGATGTCAGCCAGTTGGGCATTCATGATGGTATAGGTCTCTTCAGTCACGCAGGTTCCCAATACGTCATCCTCCTCATCCATCAACTCCATCTCGGGCAATAACAACGCCTTAACGTAGAGTAGGGGTAACATCTTCAGAATGGTATCTACAAACTCCTCACGTTCCATACCCTCTACATTCTCCAGAAACTGGCAGTATTGAGCTGCAACCGTTACAAACTCCACGCTATTGCGTTCGAATATCACCTTGCTTTCGCTTTGCATATCTTTTTCTTTTATTAGTCGCAAAAATACTCAATATTTTGCAGACTGCCAAAGCTTATAAATAAAAACAGTGGCGAAGCATCAGCCTCGCCACTATTAATTATTGTAGTAAAGATTTACTCCTTCACTTCAGCGCCCCAGTTGTTCTGAGCAAGACGCTTGTAGCTGTTGTAACGCCACTTTGCGTTGTCCTCAGCAGCCTGGAACAGCTCGTCAGCCTCTGCAGGATACTGCTTCATCACGGATGCATAGCGAACCTCACCCTTCAGGAAGTCCTTGAATCCTTCCCACTTAGGCTCCTTGCTATCCAGTGTGAATGGGTTCTTGCCCTCAGCTTCCAGCGCTGGGTTGTAGCGCCACAGATGCCAGTAACCACACTCAACAGCCTTAGCTTCCTCAGCCTGACTCTTACCCATACCAGCCTTCAGACCATGATTGATACATGGAGCGTAAGCGATGATGAGTGATGGGCCTGGATAAGCTTCAGCCTCACGCAGAGCTTTCAGGGTCTGGTTGTTGTCGGCACCCATAGCAATCTGTGCTACATATACGTAACCGTAAGTTGTAGCCATCAAGCCGAGGTCTTTCTTGCGTACGCGCTTACCTGCAGCAGCAAACTTAGCAATAGCACCGATAGGAGTAGCCTTAGATGACTGACCACCAGTGTTAGAATATACCTCAGTATCGATAACGAGGATGTTGACATCCTTACCAGATGCAATCACGTGGTCGAGACCACCGTAACCGATATCGTAAGAAGCACCGTCACCACCGATGATCCACTGACTACGCTTCACGAGGTAGTTCTGGAACTCAGCGATTACTGCGCAATACTTGCACTTGTCCTTGTTAGCCTCTACCATAGGAACAATCTGCTTGTACAGTTCCTTGGTCTTGGCTGGGTCGTTCTGGTTATCTACCCAATCCTGGAACAGAGCCTTAGCCTCTGCTGGCACGTTCTCGTCAGCGATAGCTGCCAGCATCGTCTCTGTCAGACGCAGGTGCATCTTCTCGTTTGCCAAAGTCATACCCAAACCGAACTCGCAGAAGTCCTCGAACAGAGAGTTAGCCCATGCTGGACCGTGACCCTCAGCGTTGGTGGTATAAGGAGTAGATGGAACAGAACCTGAATAGATAGAAGAGCAACCAGTTGCGTTAGCCACAATCTGACGGTCGCCGAACAACTGAGAAATCAGCTTCACGTAAGGAGTCTCACCGCAGCCTGAGCAAGCGCCAGAGAACTCAAACAGCGGCTGTGCGAACTGTGAGTTCTTAGGAGTCTGCTGGATATCTACCAAGTTCTGCTTGCTGGTAACCTTCTTCACGCAGTATTCCCAGTTAGCAGCTTCCTTCTTCATATCCTCTGCTTCAGGATCGAATGCCACCATCTTCAGTGCCTTCTCACCCTTCTTGCCTGGGCAGACATCAGCACAGTTGCCGCAAGCCAAGCAGTCGAGTACATCCACCTGAATACGGAACTTCATGCCCTTGAGCTGAGCAGGAGCCAGTACGTCAAGCTTGGCAGCATCGATGCCGGCAGCCTCGTCAGCATCCATAACGAACGGACGGATAGCTGCGTGAGGACAAACGAATGCACACTTGTTACACTGGATACAGTTCTCTGAGTTCCATACAGGAACGAAGTTAGCCACACCACGCTTCTCATACTTGGCGGTGCCACTGTACCAAGTACCGTCTTCAATGCCCTTGAAAGCAGATACTGGCAGCAGGTCGCCATCCTGAGCGTTGATAGGACGAACCACCTCGTTGATGAATGCCGGGTCGTCGTTCACTGGCTTAGGATCGTCTGGCAGGTTAGCCCATGCCGGGTCGATAGTCAGGGTGTGATATTCACCACCGCGGTCAACAGCTGCATAGTTCTTGTTCACCACATCCTCGCCCTTCTTGGCGTATGACTTCACGATGAACTTCTTCATCTGCTCGATAGCCAAGTCGATAGGAATCACCTCCGTGATGCGGAAGAATGCACTCTGCAGAATGGTGTTGGTACGATTGCCCAAACCAATCTCCTGAGCAATCTTGGTAGCGTTGATATAATAAACAGTGATGTTGTTCTTAGCGAAATACCTCTTTACGCGGTTGGGCAAGTTTGCAGCCAATTCCTCAGCATCCCAAACGGTGTTCAGCAGGAATGAACCATTCTTGCGAAGACCACGGGTTACATCATACATGTGGAGGTATGCCTGAACGTGGCAAGCCACGAAATTAGGTGTGTTTACATAGTAGGTTGAGCGGATTGGAGTATCGCCGAAACGCAGGTGAGAGCAGGTGAAACCACCTGACTTCTTTGAGTCGTAAGCGAAGTATGCCTGGCAGTGCTTGTTGGTATTGTCACCAATAATCTTCACTGAGTTCTTGTTGGCACCTACGGTACCGTCAGCACCCAAGCCATAGAACTTAGCCTCGAACATGCCGTCGCCACCCAGAGCAATCTCCTCTTCCTGTGGGAGAGAGGTGAAGGTAACATCGTCCACGATACCTACGGTGAAGTGATCCTTAGGCTGTGGCAATGCCAAGTTCTTGAATACGGCAATCATCTGAGCAGGGGTAGTGTCCTTTGAGCCCAAACCATAGCGGCCAGCAACGATAACAGGTGCATCGGCAGCGCCATAGAATGAGTCTTTCACATTCATGTAGAGAGGATCGCCAGCTGCTCCTGGTTCCTTGGTGCGGTCCAGAACGGCAATGCGCTTAGCGGTCTTAGGCATAGCTGCCAACAGGTCCTTAGCAGACCATGGGTTGAACAGATGAACTGCTACCAGACCCACCTTCTCACCCTGTGCACGCAGGTGGTCAACCACCTCACGGATACACTCGGTTACAGAGCCCATAGCCACGATGACGCGCTCAGCCTCTGGGTCACCATAGTAGTCGAACAAGTGATATGAGCGACCGGTAATCTTAGCGATTTCGTCCATGTAATGCTGAACAACAGCAGGAACGTTTGTATAGAAACCATTGCTTGCCTCACGGTGCTGGAAGAAGTGGTCAGGGTTCTCAGCCATACCACGCATCACAGGCTTCATTGGGTTCAACGCCTTCTTGCGGAACTCTGCCAATGCCTCACGGTCGATAAGCGGAGCCAGGTCGTCGTTCTCAATCTTCTCAATCTTTTGGATCTCATGAGAGGTACGGAAGCCATCGAAGAAGTTCAGGAAAGGCAGACGAGCTGTCAATGCTGACAAGTGAGCCACACCTGCGAGGTCCATCACCTCCTGTACTGAACCTTCTGCCAACATAGCGAAACCTGTCTGACGGCAAGCCATCACATCCTGGTGGTCGCCGAAGATACACAGGGCATGAGAAGCCAGTGTACGAGCAGAAACGTGGAATACGCATGGGAGGTTCTCAGCTGCAATCTTGTACATGTTAGGAATCATCAGCAGCAAACCCTGTGAAGCCGTAAAGGTGGTGGTCAGTGCACCAGCCTGCAGTGAACCGTGAACGGCACCTGCAGCGCCACCTTCTGACTGCATCTCCTGTACGCTTACGGTTTCGCCGAAGATGTTCTTTCTGCCAGCAGCAGCCCACTCATCCACATGCTCAGCCATGGTAGATGACGGTGTGATAGGGTAGATAGCAGCCACTTCGGTAAACATATACGCAATGTGAGCAGCAGCTTCGTTACCATCACAAGTAATGAATTTTTTCTCTTTAGCCATAATTTTTGTTTTTTGTTTATTGATTGTTTTTATTCGTTCATTTTAGTTCAAGTTGCAAATGTAGCTCTTTTTTGCTTATTATCAAAGCGGAGTATGCAAAATATTAACTATCTTTATGACCGAAATTAGAATCTTTCAGAAATGGTGCTATATATCTTTAATCCTGACACTGATTTGGCGTTGGCCAACGGCAAAGGTAACTATACGCCTACCGAAGGGGTGCGCCAGATGATCAGTGACCTGGCCATGCTGCCTGTATGGTATGCCCAACCTGGTAGTTATGTGTTGACTGATAGCACAGATAGCCAGGCGTTTTTGGAGAGGATGACCGCACTTTTCGGCATGGATGTGCAGCTGCTTTCCCTGTCCGACCTGCCATCGTTGACTGAGCCCGTCGAAGTCTGTCCCTGGGGATGGAACCCATCGTTTCGCAATATGCTTGGCAGAGCAGGGATAGCCCCACAATACCTACCCACCGATCTTGAGCTTGTCCATCATCGCCAGCTCTCGCAACGCAAGATGGTGGGCATGCTGTTGGAGCAGTTCGGGAACGAGCCAGGCTTTTGTGGCATTTCACGTAATATAACCGACATGGCCTATTGTGAGCATTATTTCCACTTGATGAAAGACCAAGGTGGGGTGGTGTTCAAGGAACCTTGGTCGAGCAGTGGCAAGGGGCTGTTGTGGTGCCGTGAAGCATTCGAAACGTGTGACAAGAACTGGTGCCAGCGGGTGATAGGCAACCAGGGGTATGTCACGATGATGCCTATATACAATAAGGTGCAGGATTTCGCTATGGAGTTTTTGGTGGATGATACACCCGACCATCCCGTTACCTTCATGGGCTATTCATTGTTCGATACCGACAAGAAAGGGGCCTACCGAGGCAATGCCTTGCTGAGTAACGAGGAGATTGAGCAATGCCTTACTGAGTACGTGCCTAAGGCATCGTTGGAAAAGACTTTGCATGTTGTAAGTCATTTCCTGGCTCAACAGGGCTACAAAGGCTGCGTGGGGGTAGATATGATGATTTGTCAGGAACCCGATGGCATGTGCATTCACCCTTGTGTGGAAATCAACTATCGCCATACCATGGGCTATGTAGCCCGTGTCATTAAAGACCGCTTCTTAGCCGAGCAGGCACAAGGCAGGTTTATGATCCGGCATTTCCGTACGCCCCACGAACTGCAATGCTTTGTAAAAGAAAACCAGGCCAAGGCGCCGTTGCTTTTCCAGCAAGGCAAGTTGCAGCGTGGCTTCTTGCCATTGGTTCCCGAAACACCCACCACTCAAAACCTTGCCTATATCGAAGTGAAATAATGTCTCAAAAGATTTTGATGTAATTGATATTTGTTATATCTTTGTCACCTGTTAACAAATAATTCGTTTGTAACAATATGAAAACAAAAATTAGTAAGAAAACAAAAAAGAAGCTTTTATTGGAAAGCAGTAAGTTCGCCTTAGACTTGGCGAAGTTGGTATTTGCAGGTTTGATACTTGCTGGTGTTAAGGATTTAGACATTCATGTCATCTTGGTAATTAGTTTTGGTGTAATATCTTTGGTGATATTAGTGTTTATAGGTTTATTCTGTTTTTTAATTGGAAATTACAAGAAATAAAGGAGATATTGATATGGCATTGATTTTTTTATTTTCCATTATTTCGGTTATAGGCATAATCGTTATTATCTGGGGTGTGAATGAAATACGCAAACATTCCATCGAAGAATAATATTTAATAATGTGATTTATAGAACTTAGTTAACCCCGCCTAATGGCGGGGTTTTCTGTTGTTACGGAAACAGCTGTCGGTATTCCGAGAAAGCATAGCTTCCCCGCCGTATGGCGGGGAGGCTTTTTCCTTGTCATGGGAATAGCTGCCGGTATTCCGAGACATCGAAACACGGACAAGGCTTGTCGGGATTCAGCTCGTGATGCGCCACGATGAGGGCATGCGGAAACTGCTCCTTCAACTCACTCAACAGCTCCATCAGGGCAATCATCTGGGCACCTGTACGTGTGTCGGCAGGCTGACCATTGCGGTCCAGACCGCCCTCCAAGCAAATGCCAATGCTATGGTTGTTGTGGTAGAGGCAGTGGGCTCCTTTCTGCTCCACAGGGCGACCGTCCACTCGTTTGCCATCCAGCTCAATATAGTAATGATAGCCTATGTCCTTGCAATGCTTGTGCTCCACATGATCACGCTTGCAGTCCTCGGCAGTGTATCGACGGTTTTCCCGTGTCGCGCTGCAATGCAGTATAATCAGTGTTATTGTTCTCATAACGGCCAGTTAATGCAAGAGTTTAACGTAATGGCACTGGCTACTGATGTTATGGCTGCCAGCAGTGCCTGAATAATAATGTTCCAGTTAATGCTTACTTTCTTACTCATAATCTTTCTTTTTGATAATTGTATTTCATTTTTTTGCTCTATAAATGATAAAAGGGCTGATTCTCCGAGGCTAAGATTTTTTCCTTTTTTGCTAAGGTAAAATAGACGACCAAAGGTCTTATTTGATTTTACCTCTTAACGCAAAAAACTCGAAATCTCTTAACGCCTCTCCGCATATGCCCTTTTCTCCTTTTCTATAGCATAGCATTGTGGATGAGTAAAGCCGACATTCTTCTCTGTAGCGTTAAAAAAATCGGGAAAGTTTTCCGTATAAAAACGCAAACAGGGCAGAGCGTTATGTTTTTTTTGCGTTTTAGGAAAACTTGTGCAAACCGAATGCAATAAAGCTTGCTTTAATTGCTAAGGTGCAGCCAAGATTATGCAAAACGTGAGCGATTTTTAGTGGAAGAGATGCAGTCGGCTTTACCATCAGCAATGCCTAAAAATTACTATCAGTCGCCGTAATGCGGAGCAAGACGACTGTTTAGATCTGCATGCCGCCGCTATCGCCTCCATCGCCGCCATTGTCGCCTCCTGTGCCACCACCGTCACCGGAACCAGAGCCAGATCCGCTGCCGCTGCCTGAACCACTACCGCTGCCTGTGCCAGAACCAGAAGTAGCATCAGAGCCAGATGCAGGCTTAGCAGGGATTGAGATATCCACGGTAGTCTGTCCAGCCTTGACAGCCTTGAGCAACGCCTTTCGCTCACGCAATGTAGGCACCAGACAATACTCAGCATCATCCACCAAGTTGCGGAACAAATCACCAGGCGTCCATACCACACGAATCTTCTTTACTTGAACGGCAGGGTTATAGTTGTTGGCATCCGCCACCCCCTTGCCACGCAGACTCACCGAGAAGTCACCCAGGTCGCCCAGACTCACCTTATAGCCCGAGAGCAACATCTCACGCAGGCAGTCAACCGCCATGGTCAAGATGGCCTGTACGTCACTGCGCCCATACACACTGCCATGCTCCGCAATGTGCTTGGCAAACTCTGATAATGTGAGCGTCTTCACTGTCTGCGCCGTTCCGTAGGTGAGCTGCACGCTCGTTTCGTCACCCACCTTGGCATAACGTTTCACTAAACTGTAATTAATCATACTTTTTTAAATTAAAAATTAGATAAATAAAAATTAAAACTTCAAACGTTTGATGCATCGCAAATAGTTGCCATGGTTCCTAAATGCAAGACAAAGATACTACCTGGCAGAAATGGGATTATGAACACAGTTGCTTTCTGTGTCTTTCTTGTATTCTAATATGATTATCAGTGACTTTACATGACCATTTCTCTTGCTTTTCAACGAGAATTGTTGTATCTTTGCGTATCATTAAAAACAACCTACAATTATGAAAGTTAGAGCATACAGCAAGAGTGAGTTGGCGCAGGCTTATGCGCCAGAGATAGATGTCAGGTCGGCTTTGAACCGCCTTCGTTATTGGATCAGTTACAATCAGCAGCTCACCGACGAACTGCTTCTGGCAGGCTATCGGCGCAACCAGAAAGTCTTTACCGTTCGCCAGGTCGAACTCATCTTCCACTACCTTGGCGAACCATGATTTTTGGTATAATATTTGCTTTTTATACCCAAATCAGTTATTTTTGTCCCCAAATAAGTTGATTATGGAAGTAATGGTATCATTAAATAACGTGTTGGACTTTATTAACTCAATGTCGCTTTCGGCTAACAATAAACGTTGGCTAGCGTCCAAATTGATTGAAGAAGCCAAGGAGCAGGAGTCAACATCCCCCAACGATATTGTAATAACAAGAGACGATTTGAGAATTGATCCCGAAGTGTCAATGTTGTTCAATGATTTTCAACTCTCAGAAGATTACAGTGTTAAAGAGGATTATGCTGATTATCTTTCCAAAAAGTACAAATGAAAAAAGTATTCATAGATACAAATATCCTTATCGACCTGTTAGGACACAGAGAAGACTTTTATATTGAAGCAGCGTTGATTTTCAGTCTTGCCAAGAAGCGTAAGATTGAGTTGCAAGTTTCTTCTTTGTCTTTTGTTACAGCGAGCTTTGTTTTGGCTCGTCATTACAGTATTAATCGTGATGTTCTTATAAAAGATTTCAAGAAACTTATTGAAATTTGTCATATTACGACTATCGATGCTGTTACAATAGAAAGTGCGGTTGATTCTTCCTTTAAGGATTTTGAGGATGCGGTTCAACACTATTCTGCTTTGGCGAGTTCAGCTGATGTGATTGTTACTCGCAATGAAGCTGATTTTAAATTATCTGTCATTCCTGTGATGAGTCCAGGCTCTTTTATCCTTTCTTTAGTACAATAATATCCGCAGGAAAGCATTAGTAATGTTGAGGGCTGAACATTATGCATGTTCAGCCCTTTATATTATTAATATGGTGTAGGAAACATTGGCATGCCTTCCCAGACTTCCCTGAGGGGACGTTTTTTTTGAAAAACGTCAGGGGAAGTAGGAAACATTGGCAAGCCTGTAAACCCCCTACCTCAAGAAAACGGGATGGTCTGCTGGGCAATGTCAGCAGGGCGGGGAGGTGCAGCCCTGTTGCTGCTGTGCAGGGGAGGTGCAGCCCCGTTGCTGTTGTGCAGGAGAGGCGCTGAGCTATTGCCGTTGGGTAGGAGAGGCGGGAGCAGCGAGCCGTCGGGCATGATCCAAGGCTGTGTCTGCCACTGCACATCGCTGAACCGCATTTCCCAACCGCCATCTTTCGTTAAGGCACGTCCCATGCCGCAGGGGTTGAAGCGTCCGTTTATCACGTCGTAGTGGAAGAGACACTGTCCACGCTTGCCTAAGTGCTTGAACCTCACCTTATCTACATGCACCGTAGTAACCCCTGCCTCGTCGTTGCGGTCAACAATCAGACAGATGTCGGCCTTGTTGCCGAAGTCAGACGAGCCGTTGATGTCGTTCATCTCCACACGCCTGGCCCGTCCGTCGGTGCTGTTGCGGTTTACCTTGCGAGGGTGTGCCACCAGCAGCACCATCACATCCGTCTGTTGTGCAAAGCGTATCAGGCGGTTCAGCATCGACGAGATATACTGCAGCTCCGTCTGCCCCTCAGAGAGTCGTTGCTCTATGCGGTTGAAAGGGTCGATTACCAGCACCTTGATGCCCTTACGCTCCACCAGCATCTGCGCCGTTTCGAGTATGGTATCCAGTTCGTAGCGGTCCTCTCGCGGCAGGATATGGAAGATGTTGTTGGCCAACCACCGCTGCACAGCCTCATACATATTGTTGTTCATCTCTTTCGATGGCTCGAAGCGGTAGCCCGTAATCTTCTCCGCCAGTTTGCGCAGGTGCAAGGCGATGGGCACGTTCTCGGGCGAGAAGTAGGCGGTTTTCCAGCCGTGCAGCAGGTTCAGTCGCACAATGATTTCGTCGGCCAGTTCGCTCTTGCCATCACCCGGACGTCCCGACTCGATGACCAGACGTCCTGTCTCGAAGCTCACCAGTTCGTCGAAGCCCTGCAATCCGATGCGCTTGCCATGCTGTATGCGGTTGTTAAACACGTCCTGCAGGTCGCCCTCCAGGTCATTGGCGGTATATACATTCTCCATCAGCGGATGCACGGCCCTTTCCACCCGGCTCACCACGCTCTTCCTGCCATGCCGGCACAGTTGTTCGTTGGCGTCTTTGCAGTCCTTGCTCCATTGCACCACGCGGCATTTGTCGGCCCCCAACCGCTGCACCAGGGCATCGCGCAACTGCTGTCCCACCGTATCGTTGTCCAGTGCAAGGATGAAAAAAGCCTTGTCGGCAAAGTGCGTATCCCAGAACTCATCTATCCACGTCACCCGACTGTTGCCGCCTGTAGGCACGCTTATTACGCTCTTGATGCCGCACTCGTGCAGTGTTAGGGCATCTATCTCCCCTTCGGTGATGGCGCACACGTTCTTTTCTTTCAGCGAGTCGATGTTATAGGGAATCACCCTGCCGCCCTTAAAGCTCAGAAACCGTTTGTCGGTACTGCGGTACTTGATGTTCACCAGTTCGCCGTCCAGGAAATAGTTGAAGGCAATGACCTGCTCTAATTTCCATTTCTTTTTCTGCTCCCCATTCTTAGGGTTGCTCTCGGCAGCATCAGCTGTTATGGCAGGCGTCACCCCGGTTTCAGGGTTGCTGCCTGTAGTGGCAGAACCACCCCTTAGCTGCTCCCCTGATATAGGGGAGCTGTCAGCTTGCTGACTGAGGGGTCTGTGACTATGGGGAAAGCTATCTTCTTCTCGCGGTGGCATATCAATCCAGGGCTCGCTCACTTTCAGGGCTTTGAGGGTGTCGGGCGAGAGGTGGCGCTGCTCCACTAAGTAGGTCAATGCCTCGCTGGGCGCGTTGATGAACTCGGCACACCACGCAGGTTTGGCCCATTCCTGTTTCACCTTTTCCTGCGGTGCAGGCAGCGGCTGGTCGGCCATGTCGGCCAATCGTCCTTTGGCTTCGCATCGGTAGCAGTAGTACACGCCTGTTTTGGTGTTCACCTTCAGGCATCTCTTCTTGGCGTGGTTAGCATGATTGTCCTTGCAGATGGGGCAGGGTACATATATTCTTTCTGACAATGCTGGGGCATTGATGGCAATGCCCAGGTCTTTCGATTCTATCTTCATTTTTTTCTTCTTTTTTTCTCCCCCTATATATATAAATATGGTGTATTCCTGATTCCACCACTCTATAATTCTTCATGGATATTTGTCACTACACCTATATATATATATTAAGAGCTGTAATGACTCAGATTTCAGTCCATTGATGAGCCCCTGCATCCCATAGCGCTGTTGCCGATGGCCTTGGCGGAGCATCAAAAGGAATCGGCTTGCCGTCGGCATACCGCTTGCCGTCTATATGTTCTTCAAAAGAAACAATAATATACTTTCTGTTCTTACCCGCCCGCACATTATATAAGGTGCCATTGGACTGAGCGTTGGCTGTGCGATGGATGGGCGTTGGCTGAGCGTTCGTTGCACAGTCAAGAAGGGCAGGCGAGAGCTGCCCTGTCTTCAGCTGATGCAAGGTATGCGCATTCATGTAGCCAATGAGCACCCTATGATGCCTCACATAGCCGCCCTCGTCGGTCTCGAAAAGAAAATAGTTGTTGATTACTTGCAGGATGTACTGGCTGTTGAGCTGTCGGCTCCTCATGTCATGCACCAGGTGCTGTTGCAGGATAGCCCCCTGCTCGCAGGCTGTGAGCCGCTCGCTGATGAGCCAGTAGATGCCATACCCCCTTACTCCCATTTCGGTGAGCAACCATTGCATGCGGGGGTCACTTGCGGTGTTGCTCCAATGTTTTTGCCAAATTGCCATATACGTTATAGTTGGTATTATGTAAAATTATATTGTTGGTGCTTTTTCCGCACTCTCATGCCAGAAAAGCGGTGCAAAGGTAGTGAAACAATTACTACCCTGTGTTGCACATATAGGTGCAATATACCGTAAAAAAATTATCCATAACTTGAAAACATGCGCATATAGTGTGCGCACGCGTGTACTAAATATTATCAAGTTATGAAGACTACCGAAGAACGTAAGGCCCAACAGGCCAAAGCATTGAAACAGGTGGGAGCCCTGATCGAGCAGTTCTGCCTCGACACCCACACCACTTTTGAGATTCTGAACGACGACACCGGCATGCACTACCACACCTACCGCAAGCTGGCCACAGGCGACCCTAAGCAGCGCTCCATCTATATGCTGATTGCCATTGCCGAACTAATGCAGCGCGACGGCAGTGCCGGTCATGAGCGCACCGAGCGCTTCTTTGCCTCCTTCCGCTCGTTGCTCGGCGATGCCTTTGATGAATATTGACCAACTCTCGAAATAATTGTTGTAAATTTTTGCGGAGTTCAAAAATTGTTGTACTTTTACCGCCGTAATAACAATTAACTCTATTAGTAACATTGTTAAAACTATGATATTATGAAACTAAAAAAGAAAGAAAAGCGTGAATTGTACGGAAGGGTAAGTAAATACCTGGAAGAATTGTCAAAGCTGGTGATTGCCGGAGTGGTACTTTCCTCTATAATGAAAGAGGATTTCAATATGTTGTGGTTGCTGTTTTCAGGAACTTTATTTGTTTCCATCACTATGTATGGGTCTTATTTAGCATTTATAAAAAGTAAAAATTAAAAATTAAAAAATACAGTTATGGCATTTATTTTAGTAATGGCCATTTTAGGCTTTTTTACCTTATTATTGATTGCTTGGATGAAATATGATGATATGCATCCTGATACCAGAGAATAAAGGTGTTGAAATCATATAAGGAGGAATAGTTATGGATTTTCTCTATTTTTTGGTTTTTTGGACATTATTTGTCTCTATTTGTAGTCTGATAATTTTCTTTATCCCTGATCATGATACATCAGAGGATAAGGCTTCTTAAAGATTCTTTGTACTGAATATAACTAGCTTCCCCGCCAGCGGCGGGGAAGTTTTTTTTTGTGGCCCCTAATTCGTTACCTTTGTCGCTGAGTAGTATTAACCATTTAAAAATTGTATTATGAAGCGATATAGTTATCAATCCAGGACTACTGTCTTTTCGAAGCAGAATTGTCAGAAGTATCAGCAAAAGAACAGTGATTTCATCCTCTTGGCCCAACAGCTGATCAAGCAGATGAGCGGCGAGCGCCAGCCCAAGACAGTGTATAACTGCCAGACGGCATTGCGCGCCTTGCAGCGCTATCTGCAAGAGATGCATCCCGAATTTGGCGGACGCTTGCCTTTGCGCCGCCTCACCCCCGAACTGATACAGGGTTTCCAGCGCTACCACCTGGGGCGTGGCGTCAGCGAGAATACCATCCGTGAGTACCTGCGCTCGCTGCGCAGTGTGGTCAACCGCCTGCGGAAACACGGCAAGCTAGGTGTTTATGGCGCCCTGCGGCACGATATTTTCAATTTGGTATATACCAGTCCTCTGTCTGTTAGTAACCCATCGCTGAGCGAGGGCGACATGCGCCGCCTCTATGCAGCCGAGGTCAAGCCAGGCAGTAGTGAAGAGCTGGCTCGTGACTGCTTGGTGTTCTCTTACCTGGCGGGTGGCATTCCCTTTGCCGACCTTGCCCGACTGAAAGACGATAACTACAACCCGCAGACCAACGAGCTGGCCTATCGTCGCCACAAGACGGGCGTGACGGTAAGGGTGCAGCTAACAAAAGAAGCCCTTAAGATCTGGCAGCGCCATGCAAAGACCAAAGACGGACTGCTGCAAGGCACCCCAGGCAAAGACAAACTGCTGCAAGGCACCCCAGGCAAAGACGGACTGCTGCAAAGCACCCCAGGCAAAGACGGACTGCTGCAAGGCACGCCAGGCAAAGACGGACTGCTGCAAAGCACCCCAGGCAAAGACAGACTGCTGCAAGGCACCCCAGGCAAAGACGGCTTGGATAGTGCTGCGAAGAGCCAGGGTGGTGGACGGCCTGAAAGCCGGTATCATTTCGGATGGATTGAGAGCGCCGACCCTGCGCAGGCTGATAAGGAGTACCACAACGCCCTGGCGCGCTACAACCGTAGTCTGGCCAAACTCACGCACCGTTGCGGCATCACTACCGCCGTCACCAGCTACACCCTGCGCCACACCTTCGCCTCGGTGGCACGCAATGAGTATAATGCCGGCATGCATCTCATCTCTGTGCCGTTGGGTCACCGTAGCGAGCGCACCACCGCCATCTATATCAGTCGCATTGACAGCGGCCAGGTGTATGCCTTGCAGCAGAAGATGGAAAGAGGACTGTTGCGATGATGCAAAAAAATGCCCACCTATTACGAATAGGTAGGCATAAATACGCCACAAATATATATATTAAATTTGATTTTTTATACATAAAATCTAAAAAAATCACAAAGCCTGCATTTTACCCCCCCCCTATTTTAACATAAATTAATATTCGAGGTATAAAAAACATATACCTATTCGTAATAGGTGGTCATTTGAATGCCAAAGTTTTTAGACTACAACATGCAGTCGTTAACTCTTGACAAGTAAAGTGAAAAAAGTAAATGATGGTTCGTTTGTTACATAGATTGACCTGTACCTTGCTGCTGCTTTCGTTGGCAGCGTTCTCTGCACTGGCACAAACATCGGCTGTGGCACCTACTGCAGAAGCTATGTCTGGTGGTGTTGATACCCCTCAGCAAGGTCTTCATACCGACACCCTGGAGATACGCTTCAAGTTGGACAGCGTAATGATCAACATGGCGTTCGACGACAACCAACAGCGGTGGGACATCTTTGAGCGCAGTTTCCGCCGCCGTTTCGACGGACTGAATCCTATGGGCATCAAGATAGACATCTATTCAGGAGCGTCGCCTGAGGGTACCGTAGAGCACAACCGTTGGTTAGGGCAGGAGCGAGGCGAGAGCATCCGAGGACTGATAGAGCAACGTCTTCGTGGACGAGTGGGATATATTGTCATTCATAATGAGGCAGCCCGCTGGCAGGGGCTGTACAACGCCGTGGCGGCAAGCGATGAAACCTGGCGCGATGAGGTGCTTGACATCATCCGCCAGCCCGCCAGGGTGAACGAGAACGGGCGTGACCGCCGCGAATGGAAGTTGCGCCATCACAAGAACCCCGATGTGTGGGAAAAGATGCTCAGCACCTACCTGCCGCCTTTGCGCAGCGGTGGCTCTGCCATTGTGAGCTGGGTGCCCGAACTGTTGCCAGCCCATCGTGACACCATTGTAGTGATGGACACGGTGGTGGTGATGAACCAGCAGCCCGTCATTATCTACGAGTGCAACGACTGCGACAAGAAGAAGGTGAGGGAGCCCAAGCCTATCGACCGCCGACCTGCCTGGGCTGTGAAGACCAACTTACTTATGTGGGGGGTGGTGGCTCCTAATGTGGAGGTGGAGATTCCTTTGGGCAAAAAGAACCGCTGGAGCTTGGAGGTGGAGTATTTCCATCCCTGGTTTGTGTGGAACAGCAATGCCCATGCCTCAGAGTTCCTCAACCTCGGTGCCGAGTTGCGCTACTACTTGGGCAATCGTGACAAGCGCCGTTGGCTCGACGGCTGGCACGTGGGAGTGGCAGTGGCGGCAGGTTATTACGACTGGGAGTGGAAGAAGCACAACGGCTTCCAGGGCGAGTACGTCAACGGCTACTTCAACATAGGCTACCAGCACCGCTGGGGCAGTCACTGGGCCATTGACGTAGGTGCGGGCTTTGGCGTCATTGCCAGCAAGTACCGCGACTACTTCGGCAGCTCCACTTACCCGGAGCGTCACCTGGAGGAACAGGACTACCACTTGATGTGGTACCAGAGCAAGCACTTCGTGTATCCGGGTGCCACGCATATCAATGTAAGCATCGTGTATATGTTCAACAACTGGCCGTTCAGGTTCAAGAATAAGAGAATGGATAATTGAATATATATTTAGAGACGAAATAGATGTGTGTAGGCAACATATCTGCTTGCAGTCAGTTGCCGGCACATCTATGAGGCGAAAATAATATTTATGAAATTGAAATTTAAATACAGGGTTACTACGACAGTGTTGAGACTGCTTTACGTCATAGGCTTCGCGCTGTACTTCGGTGTGATGTCATGGCTGCTGTCGGGCTGCGAACGCCGTGACCTTTGGGTGTTGGCCGACGAATACCGGCAGGTAGAACTGGTGACCGACTGGAGCGAGGCGGGGCAGCGTCCCAGCGGCATGACGGCATGGTTCATCAACACCGACGGCAGCGGCTATACCAACAACACCAAGACGGCTGAGGTGAGCCACACCTGGCTCAGCCTGCCACGGGGTACCTACACGGGGTTAGTGTTCGACTACTCGCCAGAGGAATACGGTCATAACCGCTTCGTCAACATGGACGACCCCATGCTGGCCGAGGTGAGCCTGAAGCCCGCTGCTGACCAGCCCGACGGCACCGACCCCCGCAACCACGAGCTGTTTGGCGAGCCTGCCCTGCGTGAGGGCATGACGGGACTGGAGAAAGATGAAAGCACGGGCCTCTACGTGGTGAAGGCGGAGCCGGATGACATACATATCGACGTGCTGAACGATGTGGAAATCATTACCGGCAGCGATGGCGACTATGTGCTGTGGAAGGAAAGGGAGCAATACGAGGAGAGCCTGGTTATCCAGACGCTCAACGCACAGCCCAAGCCTGTGGTGTGGAAACTGCGTGTGGTGGTGCATGTCAAGGGCATCAACTACATGCACAGCTTGCGTGCCTCGATAGCGGGCCTGGCAGACGGATTCATCATGCCGCTCTTCATGCACGACAGTCAGGTATGCCTGCAGTCGCTCGATGAGTGGGAGCGCAAGGTAACGGGAAACGATGTTGCCGCCAACATAGGCTATATCACCACCGTTACCAACACGTTTGGCCTGCCTGAGGAAATATTGACCCGTGCCGACGATGAAACCGAGTTGCACGAGTACATCAGTCACATGCGCCTGAACCTGAGTTTCCTGTTGCGTGACCAGGAGACGGTGATGAACTACCACTTTGATGTGGACCCCTATGTGAGCATCTACGACGACGAGCTGGTGGTGCGCATCGACATACCTATAGACGTGGGTCCCGACCTGCCGTATGTGAAGGCCAAGGACGGTGCCGGCTTCGATGCTACGGTAAGTCCTTGGCAGGATGGCGGTACGGTTGAGACAACAATGTGATAATTGTTTTCCTTATGGCATGGTGCCATGAGACTACATGATATGGATTTTATGGTTTAACCTATTTTATTAATTAAATTTTTTAGAGTATGAACAAGAAGTTTTTAACAATGGCAGCCGCTGCAATGATGTTTGCAGCCTGCTCGGACGACCTGAAGACAGAAATGTCAAGTCCGGAGATTGCCAAGAACAACACAGAGTTGAGCACCGCCCAACTACCTGTGTCGTTCGGAGCATACGTGAACCGTGCCACCACCCGCGCGGGTAGTGCGGGGGTACTTACAACCGATGGCTTAAATGCAGGCGAAATCGCTTTGAAGAACGTTGGATTCGGCGTGTTTGGCTACTATACCAACGGCGAGCTGTACAATTCCACTACTGTACCCGATTTCTTCTACAACCAGCAGGTTTCTCACAATGGGACCGAATGGTCTTATGAACCCGTGAAATACTGGCCTAACGAGTATGGTAAGGATGCCATAAGCGACGAGACCGACCGTCTGAGCTTTTTCGCATACGCTCCTTGGGTGGATGTGAAACCAAGTACCGGTGTTGTTACCGGCAGTAAAACCAGCGGTATTGTGGGCATGAGCCGCAACACCACTAAGGGTGACCCATTTGTAAAATACATCACCAGCTTCAACCCCGCAAGTCAGGTGGACTTCGTATGGGGTGTGGCAGGCGCTGTTCCTGAGGCTGTGGCCGATAACCAGGCTGAGATCGACATCAACAATGCGGGCGTTACAGGCACCTTCAAAGATTTGGTGAAGATCAAAACCGACCAGAAGGTGCAGTTCGACTTCAAGCACGCGTTGGCTCAGCTCAACGTGCAGATTGACGCGCTGGTGGACTCTGATGTGGCTAACGATGTTGAGACCAATCACAGCCGAATATTCGTGCGCTCCATCACATTTGAGGGTTTTGCCACACAGGGCTCATTTAACTTGAACCAAGACTATGTGGTTGACACCAACCCTGAATGGTCTGACATGACAGGCGATAACACCGTGGAGAGCGACCCTGTCACCATCTATGACGGCCGCACTGACGGCAAGGAGGGTGTAAGCAATGCCTCAAACGAGAAACCCACAGGTTTGAACACTAATATTATACAGCCTGTTGGCGAATACCAGTTCGACGCTAATAATTATATAACTGTTCCTGCTGCTACGGTAGGTGTGACCAAGACAGCCCAGAACCTGTTCAACAGCACAACAGTTGACGCACCTATTCTGGTCATTCCTACAGGAAGTAACGTGAATGTCACTATCGTTTATGACGTTGAGACAGTTGATCCGAAACTGGCTACATACCTTTCTGACGGAGTGACTCATGGCAGCAGCATCCAAAACGCTATTACCAAAACAATTAAGTTGGGCGCAAGCGCCATGAAACTGATGGCTGGCAAGAAACATACCGTTAAGCTTCACTTGGGTATGGAGACCGTGAAATTCGACGCTTCTGTATCTGACTGGGCGGCTACCGATCCTGCCGAGACCAATGTTTACCTGCCAGGCAATGCTTATGTGGCTCTGACATCCACAGGTCCAGCTCCGGCATCTATCGATGCTTCTAATATAGTATTGGCAAAGGCTGAGGGCGCAGACGATGTATATACATTCGACCTTGCCATGTCTGACACGGATGCAAGTGTAACCTCTTATGCTGCCACCTCAAGCGATGACACCAAGGTAACCGTATCCGTAGCCGGTACTGTACTGACACTGACTGCTAAGGATGGTCAGACAGGTGATGCCACCATTACCCTTACCCCATCCTCTGCTTCCGGCACGCTGCCTCCAACCACCATTAAGGTGAAGCTGCGTGACGGTGCTGTTGCTTTGGCAAGCGGTACTGCCACTATCGCAAGTGGAACAGGTACAAATGTTGATCCATTCTTGGTAACCATGAGCCTGAGTGATGTCAACAAATACTTGTTGGCTTCGTTTACCGACGGTTCAGACATCAGCGAAGTAACACTGACTATAGACGATAATGATAACACATCTGCCGTTACGCCGTCCTTCGACCAGGCTACCGGAAAGCTGATGCTGACTCCGGCTGGTACTGCGGGTATTGCTAATATCCAGATTACTACTAATAATAATGGCATCGGTACTGACATTAAGTACATCCAGGTGACGGTGATGGGTGATATCAACCTTTCTGATGGTACGGCAACTTTGGTAGGTAACAATGCCGTTAACCTTGCTCTAAGTGGGTCTGGTACTGTTAATGCTGCTGTTAGCGATGGCGCTACAGGTGTTATTTACTCTATTACAGCAGGTAGTACTGTCGCTACGATAGATGGTGCTACAGGTGTAATAACCCTCAGTGCTCTTGCAACTATTGGCGCTACAACCGTAACGGTTCATGCTGTGAATGCTGCAAGTCAAGCTGTTTACAATGACGTAAGCCTCACATTGTATTCTGGTGTTTACACTTTAGCTGAATTGAAGGCTAACGCTGCTTCTGTAGGTGACCTGTTCCAGCCAACTGGAGCTTATGCATCTTATGTAAAGTCAAATGGATATTTAGTTGGTGTTAATAATTACACAAGCCTTGCTAATGCCATTGCTGATGGTGCAATCGGCGTTGTAGCCTTTGTACAGACAGACAATACGACCGATGTTGATGATGGTGTAGTTGGATCACGTATTCTGGTACTGTCATTAGGCTCTGCTGGTAGTGGAATGTGGAAAACATCAAATACTCTTGCAGATGGTAGTAATAATGATGGTGGGACATTTACTCCTGCTGCTGACTTACTCTTTACCGCACGTAAGGGTCTTGCTGCAACGAATCGTTTAGGTGTAAACGCTGAGTATCCTGCCTTCAAATTGGCTTATGATTTTAATGACAATGCATCTTATGCTAATACAGGTATTACAGGTGCCAGTCGTTGGTTCTTGCCATCAAGACAGCAGATGACTGATATGAAGCTGAAGGGCACAACAACGCAGCCTGGTACTATTACATTTGGTGATAGTGCATACAACTTAGTATTGGGTATTACTTCTGGTAACTATTGGAGCAGTAGTGAGGGCAGTGAGACGGTCGCTCACGACTACCGTTTCAATAACAGCCGTTGGCTCGGCGGCAGTAAGGCGAGCAGTCGCTATGTCCGTCCGGTCTTCGCTTATTAACCTCTTTACCTCTTCACCTCTTTGCGAGCCGTGCGTAAGGGCGGCTCGTAAAAAAACGGAAGTGCAAGGATAACTAAAGTGCGGTGGAGCAGCCTTGATGGCTGTTCCGCCGCCAGCGAGGAAAAAGCATAACTAACTTTAGGCGGGCGGCCTGTGAAACGCGCCGCCCGTCAGCCAGGGATGATTTTCATCCGCAACGTTCTATGACTTATTGACACAGAGGGAGAGAAAAAACAAAGGAAAAGTTTGGTGGTTTCATAATTTTTCTTTATCTTTGCCATAGATTGAAAATAAAGCTATGGCAGCTCAGACAGACGATACTAAGATTAGCAATAAAGATGGTATTTACGCACTCGCTTTTGAAGGAGGTAAGTTCTGTTTGGATATGGCTAAACTTATTTTTGCTGGTGTTATTTTGGCTGGTATAATGGAAGAGGATATAAACGCACGGATATTATATATAATCGGTGTGGTTATTGTGTTGTTTTTCATTGTTTTTGGCTTGTTTTTAATTTATTATTCAAAAAAGAGAAAGAGGTAGTTATGGGACTTATTTATTTCTTATTGACATTTCTGGCAATAGGTATCATTGCCTTTATTATTTCCGCTAATTATTTTAGGAAAGAGAATTCTTTGTAGGATATCTTTTTCAACTCAGTAGAATTAATAAAAGGAAATAGACTATGGCTGTGATTACATTATTTGGTTTAGTATCTCTTGTTTGCATCATTGGAATAATATGGGCAAGACATGAGTTAAAGGAAGCCAATTTGGCTGAATAGTATAATAACAGAACTTTCTTATCGGCACTCCAGGCTGTAACATCACAGTTTCGGAGTGCTTTCTTTTTACATTCGTTTAGCGTGTTTTCTCAAAAACATACTAACCCTTTCCCCCCTTAGTAGGGGGCAGGGGTATGAATATATCGCTTGGCGAGAGTCCTGCCGGTCAAGGCTTGCAGGAGTGAGCTGTATTATTCTTGAAAAGGGTCACCGACTGGCTCCCCGAGTTTATCGGTAACACGGCATGCTGCTATCATTGCCGTGAGGAGTTAGTAAAGACAAAACTGGTGGCTAAAACTTCTGGTAACTATTGGAGCAGTAGTGAGAACAGTGAGACGAACGCTCACAACTACAATTTCAATAACAGCCGTTGGAACAACAACAATAAGACGAACAGTCGCAATGTCCGTCCGGTCTTCGCTTTTCAAGAAGATGCTATAATCATGATGCGATATTCTTTTTTCTCCCTCTCTGTGTCAACAAGTCAGTTTTTTAGTGTTGCAAAATAAGTTTATGACTGAAAAAGAGGTGATACAGAAACAGGAGGAGAACGGACAGCAGGAGTTCTACCTGATACAGATAGGCAGCTTTGTACATGCCTACGGGCAAGGGGCCTTTGCCCTGGCAAGGACTACAGGCTACAAGGTGAAGCGCAAGCACCGCAAGATGGGCGAGGTGCTGACGGCAGGCTTCCCTGTTACCCGCATAGAGCAGGTGATGGAGAAGATTGTGGCAGCAGGGGGTGAGGCAGCGCCTTTGGAGGACGGCAAGACCTGGCTGTTCAACGGCATTGACGGCACGCCCGACGAGAGCATGATTGCAGAACCCGACTGGAAAGCCTTGCCTCCCAATCACTCCCTGTTTTACAATGGCGAGGTTGGCTTGCCTGTCAGGAATGTGGTGCCGGAAGCCGTCAGAGAGGCATTCCCTCCAAGCTCCTCCCCCTGTAAAGGAGTGGCGCCTGGCACTGTCAGAGAGGCATTCCCCCTAAGCTCCTCCCCGTGTAAAGGAGTGGCGCCTGGCACTGTCAGAGAGGCATTCCCTCTAAGCTCCTCCCCGTGTAAAGGAGTGGCGCCTGGCACTGTCAGAGAGGCATTCCCCCTAAGCTCCTCCCCATGTAAAGGGGAGGTGTCCGAAGGATGCTCTACCTATAGCTCCTCCCCATGTAAAGGGGAGGTGTCCGAAGGACGGAGGGGTAACGACTTTCACTGGCTGGCCGATGCCCTGCGCAACTTCAACCTCTCGGCAGCAACGCCCTTGGAAGCCATGATGTTTATAGGCGATTTGCAGAAGAATATAAAAGACTATGGCCCTAAGTGAGGAACTGCCGATATACAAGTCAGCCTATGACCTATTAGAGAAGATGATAGAGCTGGCAAAGGAGCTGCCCAAGTTCTACCGCTATACCTTGGGTACGAGGATGGTGGATTTGAACCTTGACATACTGGGACAGATTTACCGAGCCAACATGAGCCAGGAGAAGCGCAGGGAGGCGCTGGGTGAGTTGTTGATCAGCTACCGCCAGCTGCAGATGCTGCTACGGGTGTGCTACAGGGATAAAGCCTTCTCGACGGGCCGCTATGCGGTGTATATCCAGCTGTTAGACACCATAGGCAAGCAGGCCACGGCGTGGAGGAAGAAATTGGATGAATGACAATATAGTTGACAAGACGGGAGTTTGCGTCACAACAGACGGATAAGAATTCCAATCCGCAGTTATCGCTCTTCGGCGCCGAAGAGACAGGCGGCATCAGCCTGGAGGATGTCATTGAGGCGTTCTTCGACTGCCTGAAACGCAAGCGGGGCACCCTCAACGCGCAGGAGTTTGAGTATGACTACGAGAGCAACTGCATAGTTCTTTGGAAAGATATAAACAACGGCACCTACGAGCCAAGACGCTCGATAGCCTTTGTGGTGGACTATCCCGTGAAGCGGGAGATATTCGCTGCCGACTTCAGGGACAGGGTGGTGCACCACCTGATTGCCCTGCGCATTTACCCCTTGCTGGAGCAGCGGTTCATTACCGACAGCTACAGCACGCAGAAAGGCAAGGGGACACTCTTTGGAATACAACGGGTGGAGCAGAAAATCAAGGCATGCAGCGAGAACTACACGAAGGATTGCTGGATACTGAAGATTGACATCAGGGGCTACTTCATGAGCATCGACAAGCAGCTGCTGTACAATACCATCGAGCGGTTCCTGATAGAGAAGTACCAAGGCAACGACCTGCCCATGCTGCTGTGGCTGCTCAAGGTGACCATCTTCAACCGCCCGGAGAAGAACTGTGTGTTGAAGGTGCCGCGCTGGCGGTGGAAGGGCTTGCCACAGGACAAGAGCCTGTTTGGTACCGACGGCAAGAAGGGCCTGCCCATAGGCAACCTGACGAGCCAGCTGTTAGCGTTGCTGTTCCTCGATGAGCTGGACCACTTAGTAACGGAAGAGTGGGGTGTGCCTCACTATGGCCGCTATGTGGATGACATGGTACTGGTGCATGAATCGAGAGAGCACCTTTTAGAGGTGAAAGACAAGATAGAGGCATGGCTGAATGAGCATGGCCTGAAGCTGCATCCAAAGAAGGTGTACTTGCAGCACTACAGCAAGGGCGTGCTGTTTGTGGGCGGCATGATAAAGCCTGGCCGCAAATATATATCGAAGCGCACGATAGGCAGGATGTTCGGCAAGATACACCGTTTCAACATGCTGTTTGCCAGTGGTGAGGAGATAACAGAACAATTGTTGGACAGCATCTTGGCCACCATGAACAGCTACTTGGGGATGATGAAGCACTATGACAGCTACCATTTGTTCTTGCGTACCAAGAAACGTATGAGCGACAACTGGTTCCGCTACTTCTACATAGAAAAGCAAGGCAAGGGCGTGAAGCTGGTGAGAAAGACAAAGATGAAAAGATGAATAATACTAAAAATGAAATATATGAGATTGAAGAAACCTATTATATTGATAATCGCCTTACTGGTTGTATCGTGTAGCCAGGAGGGTGAATCGTTTGAGGTACAGCAACCTCAAACAGCCAACGCCATCAGCTTCAGTGCCGTAATGGCTCCTATGAATGATGCTGACACGCGTGCCGATGCCGAGGTATCGCTTTCTGAACTGAAGGCAGGTACGGGCTTCGGCGTGCTCGCCTCCTATACGGGTGTCTATCGCTATGGGGAAACCAGCGTTTTGTCTAACTTCATGCATAACCAGCAGGTGGAGTGGGAGGATGCTGCCTCAGTGTGGACCTACAGCCCAGTGAAGTACTGGCCAGGGGGTGAGGGGGAGAATGGTGAGGTGTCCCACTATGTGAGTTTCTTTGCCTATGCGCCCTACAGTGATGCGGTTGGCACCAATCCTGTGGGCTATTGCATATCGGGATTCAGCGATGCGCGTGAACAGGGCGACCCGTGGCTGACCTACCGTCTGCATCCCGACATCAGCAAGCAGGTGGACCTGCTCTACGCCAAGCAGATAGACATGAAACGCCCGACAGTGGATGTAAACATTGAGTTTGCCTTCGAACATGCCTTGGCTTGTGTGGGAGATGTGGTAACCATCGCTGTTGACGATGAGTTGGTGTCAACCTTGCATTCCATGGTAACAGGCAGCGTTGCCAGTGTGGAAGTGATAATAACCGATGTGAGCATCACCTATACATTGGCAGAGAAAGGGCGATTGGTATTGTGGAACCGTGACGGCGTGGCCAACTGGCAAGCGGTGCTGAGTGAGAGCCTCACCACCACGAGGGTGCCCACCATTACTGCCACCCTGCCAAAGACTATCTACAGCTATAATGGCAGCGCCGAGACGGTGGATGACTGGGAAGACAGCGGTCATGGGGTGTTCTTCATCCCCATCGACGGGAATACCATCACCCAGAAAGCTACGGTAAGCGTCAAATACCAGGTGGTGCTCAACGGCTCGGTGGTGTTCACCACCCAAGAGGCAAGTGCCGACATCAGCTTAGGCAGCTATGCCGGGCCTGCCAAGAAAGTGGCACTCAAGATATCGCTGAGCAAGTTGAGCTGAAGGGTGTATGATGAAGAAGGTATGGTTGCTGATATGGGTACTGGCAGCTTTGCCCTTGCAGGCGCAGGAGGTGACACAGTACACTGTGCGGACTGATACTGTGGTACGGGAAGCCTATGCCTCCAGACACAGGAACAGATACCGTGTGGAGGAAGCGTATGCGCCATTGGAAAGGCGTGTGAGCCTAAGATAACATCCGCTGCAGTTTAAAAGCGGTACTTTTTTGTAAGTTTTTTGAAAACCTCGTATGAAAGCCTGAACATGGCAGCATAAAGGATGATTTTCATCCGCAACGTTCTATGACATGCTGACACAGCCGCAAGGGGAAATATTTCTTAATATTCTTGCTGATGTCGAATAATAATCCTATCTTTACAACCAGAAACAATAGTAATGGATATGGAAACGACATTAACATCAGAAGATATATTGCTCACGATACCAAACAGCGATGTGGGTTTTCTTCGTACCATTTCGAAGAAGATGGGCTGGACATTCAAGCGCCATCGTAAGAGTGGTATTGAAAAGGGCCTGGAGGATATTCGTAAAGGCAATGTATTTCATGCAAAAGATTCCGAGGATTTAATTAAGCAGATTCTTTAATCCCGACTGGCTATTGATATGGGATCAGAATGACCAACAACTCAGGTTGATACTTATCGATACTGGTACACATTCTGACTTATTCTAAATTTTAGAAATATCCCTTTTGCGGCACTCTGAACAGCATTGTTCAGGGTGTTTTTTTATGCCTATTGCCCTTGGCTTTGCCAGGAGGCAGGGGCGGCTTGTTGTGTCAGCTACCAGGTCATGCGCAAGCACCACAAGGCGGGCGGCGTTCGAAACGCGCCGCCCGTCTACAAGGGATGAGTGAAACCATCCGCAACGTTCTATGACTTATTGACACAGGGAGCAGGGGGTATGAATATATCGCTTGGCGAGAGTCCTGCCGGTCAAGGCTTGCAGGAGTGAGCTGTATTATTCTTGAAAAGGGTCACCGACTGGCTCCCCGAGTTTATCGGTAACACGGCATGCTGCTATCATTGCCGTGAGGAGTTAGTAAAGACAAAACTGGTGGCTAAAATTCGGGCAACTATTGGAGTAGTACGGAGAACAGCGCTACGAACGCTTGGAACTACAATTTCAATAACAGCCGTTGGAACAACAACAATAAGACGAACAGTCGCAATGTCCGTCCAGTCTTCGCTTTTCAAAAAGATGCTATGATCATGATGCGATATTCTTTTTTCTCCCTCTCTGTGTCAACAAGTCAGTTCTTGTTCTATGACATTGCTGATACAGAAGCCGCAAAAAGATTTTGCAGTTATTCTCAGAATCAAGAAAAGTGAGGTATAACTTGCTTGGCAGCATTTTTTTCCTTATCTTTACGCCCGATAATTCATATCATTAACAATAAAAAAAGTAAGAAAATGGAAACTATTCAATTACGACGGGAGGAGCTGCTCCGTGAAATTAATCCGCTGCTTGACAATGGTGATGCCATGCGCAAAATGACCTCTTTTGTGAGAATGCTGGTCAATGGCACAAACAATCGAGTAGGATGGGCTGATGCTGCAGAAAGGCAACATGCTGAAAGAGGTGACAAACTGGCCTGTTCGGATGTCTTTGCTGATGAGAGCATGGAGGATTTGACATGGTAAGACTGTTTGAAGTCTATTGGGTGGATCTTAATCCCACCATCGGTGCTGAAATGCAGAAAATAAGACCCTGCGTGGTTGTAAGTCCTGATGAACTGAACCAGCATCTGGATACGGTAATTATTGTACCCATCACCTCTGCCATTCATGGTTATCCTTATCGTGTAGGTTGCTACATCATGGGTAAAGAAGGTGAAATGGCAACCGATCAGATACGTACTATTGACCGTCGGAGGCTCAGGAGTCGCATTTGTGTCCTCAGTCAAGACGAAATAGCCAAGTTGCAGATTGTTCTCATGCAGATGTTCTGCTGATGACTTTTATTTTCGGGAAATTATCTTTTTAATCTTTTTTGCGGCACTCTGACTAAAACCAGTCAGGGTGCTTTTTTTGTGTCCTTTGGCTGCCAGCCAAGGGCAAGAAGGCTTTTGTGTCAATTTAGTTGATAATTGATAATGGATAACCCCTCAGTCAGCAAGCTGACAGCCCCCCTAAAAGTGGGGCAGCTAAAACCGAAGTTGGGGGCAGCTGTAGAGGCTAAATATAGATGTATGACAGAAAAAGAGGTGATACAAAAACAGGAGGAGAACGGCAATACCGTGTTCTACTTGACGAAGCACGGCTCGTTCTATCATGCCAACGGACATGGGGCGTTTGCCCTGAGCCGCGCCACCGGCTACCAGGCCATGCGCAAGCACCGCAAGGCGGGCGACATAGTGCAGACGGGCTTCGGTGTGGGGCAGCTGCCTAAGGTACTTGAAAAGATAAAGGCAGCGGGCGGCACGGTGAAGCCCCTGGTGGTAGGTGATGATGATGTACTGCTCTTCAGCGGCATTGACGGCACACCCGACGAAAGCATGGTTGCTCCAAGCTCCTCCCTAAGCTCCTCCCCATGTAAAGGGGAGGTGTCCGAAGGATGCTCTACCTATAGCTCCTCCCCATGTAAAGGGGAGGTGTCCGAAGGACGGAGGGGTAACGACTTTCACTGGTTGGCCGATGCCCTGCGCAACTTCAACCTCTCGGCAGCAACGCCCTTGGAAGCCATGCTGTTTAGAGGTGAAAGACAAGATAGAGGCATGGCTGAATGAGCATGGCCTGAAGCTGCATCCAAAGAAGGTGTACTTGCAGCACTACAGCAAGGGCGTGCTGTTTGTGGGCGGCATGATAAAGCCTGGCCGCAAATATATATCGAAGCGCACGGTGGGCAGGTTGTTCGGCAAGATACACCGCTTCAACCGCATGTTCGAGAGTGGTGAGGAGATAACCGAACAGCAGCTGGACAGCATCAGGGCTACCATGAACAGCTACTTGGGGATGATGAAGCACTATGACAGCTACCATTTGTTCTTGCGTACCAAGAAACGTATGAGCGACGACTGGTTCCGCTACTTCTACATAGAAAAGAAAGGCAAGGGCATAAAGCTGGTGAGAAAGACTAAAATGAATACTATATATGGACAATATGAAGAAGAATTACATCATACTGATGATGACCTTGCTGGCTGCATCGTGCAGCCAGGAGGAGGATATGACGGAGGAACGGCAGCCTCTATCAGCCAATGCCATCAGCTACCAGGTGGTGCTTAACGGCTCGGTGGTGTTCACCACCCAAGAGGCAAGTGCCGACATCAGCTTAGGCAGCTATGCGGAGCCTGCCAGGAAAGTGGCACTCAAGATATCGCTAAGCAAGTTGAGCTGAAGGGTGTATGATGAGGAAGTTGTGGTTGCTGATATGGGTACTGGCAGCTTTGCCACTACGGGCACAAGTGGCGACATCTACTGGAAAGCGTTGAACCCATAATTCTTAAAAACCTTGTATGAGAATAGTGATAATATAGCGATTTCGATTTTTAGTATGAGTAGTATTTGGGATTATATCGTGACTGGCGGTCACTTGTACAAGAAGTCGTTTTGGAAGACAGAATATGAGCAGATAGCTCATGAGAAGGGTGTGACACCCGACCATGTGTATGCCATTGCCAAGGGTTGTTTCCTGATGGATGAGACCGACCGTGAGATAAAGGAGCTGCTGCGTAGGAAGGGTGTCCTTACCAGTGTCTTTGAGTAGTAGCGGTGCATTCCATACATGGCATTTACTGCACTTATATGTTCTGATAGCATTATGATTTGAACAGTTTTATTCTGGCGTTAGAATGTCTTCGTGAGAAGGCAAGCCATGTCAGCTTTCATTTTTACTTAGGTATTGTTGTTTCTTCATTGCCCGTGAGGGTGGTGTGGGAAGATGAAAGATTGTTAATGGTAGGGATGGTTCCTTGCACATGGCAAGGAGTCTCCCTGCTTTTCAGGTAACATAAAAAACAATGACAGCATTATGATACATACACCAATAAGTGACGAGAGGCTGCAACAGTACATGGGAGGACGGTACGGGCAGCATGGCGAGACGCGTGAGCGCTATCGCGAAGCCGTGGAGGACTGCGAGAGTGTGCTGCACCTCGACAAGACCACGAGCGAGATAGCCCGTATGCACGGACACCAGCCAGAGGCATTCAGGATGGTGCTGAAACGGCATTTCCCCGAGGTGCTGGAGCGCCGTGAGAAGCTGCGTGTGAGCCTGGGCTATGTGAAGACACCCCATTTCGGTCCCAGACAGCATACCGAGGACAAGTACGCTCCTGCCCTGGAGCTGCTGAGGAAGACCAACATGACGGTGGCAGAGGCGGCAACGGCAACGGGCGTGGAACTGGCCGCCCTGCAACAGCACATCATGTTCTACCACCGTGACCTGGCCGATGAGCGCCTGCACCGCCGCTTAGAGTGTCTTGACAAGCCCCGTGAGCAGGGCAAGCTGAATGCCAATGGTCGCATAAGCCGCCCTCGCGGCACTACCTCGGAGTATTATGCCAAGGCGGTGAGGCAGTGCAAGCGCCATCCTGAGATGACCATCAAGGAGATTGCCATGAAGTGCGGCATGGAACCTCATTCGCTGAGCTGCTACATGCAAAAGTGGCACCGTGATGTGATGCAGGCGCGTATGGAGTACAGGCGTGCTGAGGTGGCAAGGCGTCAGGCCGAGCGTGCCAGGCACAACGAATTTACCACCAAGGCAGCGAAGGCACGTCGGAAGTATGCGCCTGCCTTGCCGTTGATAGAGCAGGGCATGAGCTATGAGGAGGCGGCGCAGCAGACGGTCCTTGACCGCGACCAGCTGCATTCGTGGGTGAAGCACAACCGTCCCGACCTGCACATACTGGAGCGGCAGAACAACTGGGTGACGCTGCCCAACGGGGTGCATGTGAGCCGCAAGAGCTGGGACAAGTTCCAGCAGGCGGCACAGGAGTATGCCACCACCGACCGCCTGCTGAAGGACATTGCCGCCAGCTATGGTTTGAACCAGAGCTCGCTGTCTTCTTTCCTGCATCGCACGATGCCGCAGGCAGTGGAGAAGCGGAAAGAAAAACGATACAGCAAGCCTGTCTTGCCAAGCGAGCTATGACATGGTTGTATAAGAGTATTAGGTTATGTTTTTATCATAATATACCAAGGGCAACTAAACGTCTTCGTGAGAAGGTTTGCCCATTTATTATCCCCTCTTAGGGAGAGTATTAAAATGTACATGGCTTCAGCTGGATCGCTTGTGAAAGTAGTGTAGCTGAGTTTTGTTCACTCTGGGGGGAGGTGGTTCTTGCTAAGCCCCTTCCCCCTTTTTAAAAAACGATATGATATGAATAAAGCTTATAAACCAAAAACTGAATGAAAACGGGCAAGGTCACTTTGTGGCCTTCGGGAGAAGGTTTTGCCCAAATGTATTTCTTTTTTATCTTCCAGACTATACTTCCAACAGTATAGGAAGAGCTAGTAATCTTTGTCTTGCATTGCTTGTGATAAGTAGTGCAGATAAACCGTTGGGGAAGGTTGCCGCCACACAAGCACCTCCCCAACTTTTTTTACTGGAAATGAAAAGTAGGGAATAATCGTTCTATGAAATGTTGATATTACTTGCCATAAAAAGTTTGGTGGTTATTATTATTTGCACTATCTTTCGATAAGATAGGCTGCACCTCAACATAAAAAAATAATCAAGTTTATTTGTTTCTGTGTTCGGTTTGCACTATCTTTGTTGCCGTAAACAATATATTAATTTTGGATTAACAATTAAAACATTGAAATTATGGAAACAATGACAACAAAAAAGAGGCTGACAAGAGCTGAGAGAATCGAGATGAGTAAGAACTACAAACCAAGGACGGCCAGAGCTGCTTACGCAATGACGCATACGCACATGGTAGAAGTGGTTGATCCTGAGTGGAGGGCAAGGTTACGTAGTTATCAAGATTGAGAAATCATGAGAATTTTGTTGGATACTTGTGCCGTTATCGATTTGATGACGGATTATAGCTCTTTGGACAAGAGTTTTATAGATCTTTATGATGATCAAGAAAATATTTTCTATGTAAGTGCTGAGACGGAACGAGAATTGATAGTCGCATATAATAATAAGCGCCTGCTTTCTAAGTATTTCAAAACATCTGTTGAAATGCTTTGGACTATTCAGAAGTATCATGATATACGCATCCTTCCTGTTACAGATGCCATCATGCATACTTATGCTAACTTGTGTCTGAACGAGACTGCTGGTCATCGAGATCCCTCTGACCATGTTATTATTTCGCATGCCATTACCGAGCACCTGACTTTGCTCAGTAGTGATACGAGATTCCCTTATTACAGAAACCAGGGCTTGGATTTGCTGGAATATTAAATCGTTTATTGTCCAAGTTGTACCGCTTCGCTCTCATTCCCATAACGGTCAATGGCTGTTATTGCAAAATAGGTTTTTCGATTCCAGGGGAAGATGGGGGCGTAGGTGTAGTCCGTTCCTTGCACCCTTTGGGCAATGATATTGGCAGGGTTACTGGTGTCAACGGGATACGTGTTGGAACCATACACAATATACATGGGTGCATTCTTGGGGTCGTTATCCGTAGCTACCTCCCACTTCAAAGTAGTATAACCCTCTGCATCTGTCGTTACCTGTAAGTTTTGAGGAGCGGTAGGTGCCACTTGATCCAACCAAGGCGTAGCAGGGGGCAGGGCAGGAGCTGTATATAGCTCGTTGGTCAGCAGGTCGTATAGTCCCTGCACATTGTCCATCAAGTATTTTACGCGGTAGTGGGCTTGTCCGGCCAAGCCATTGCTGCGGCTGAACAGAATCTGTCGCTCTATCTCACGAATGTCCCAGTCGCCCTCCTTAGGATCGAGGAAATAGATACCCAAGCCGGGAATCACCTGTCGGCCATTGCTCTGCTCCTTCCAATCGAGGGCAAAAGGATAGAAATTGTTGCCCTTGAAATACATCATTGGGTAAATCTGGTCTTGTATGCCTTCGCCCATCCAGCCAACCACATCTTGCTTCACGGCATTGTAGGCGTTCCAGCCACGTGAGGGGTAACGCGTAGTGTCGTCGTACTTGCCCACCGGACTGGTACTGACCTTGACCCAAGGCTTCAGCGCTTTCACGCCATTGTAAATAGTACGCACAATCTCTGTGATGTTGTCTCTGCGCCATTGATTGATGTCGCGACCATTGCCATATTTGCGAAACTCCTTGCTATCTGGAAATTGGGGCGAGTTTTCAGGGTATCGCAGGTAGTCGTAGTGCACACCATCTACATCGTAGTTCTGCACAATTTCGCGGGTGATATCCATCAGATATTTCTTGGTGTCGGGGTGCCCCGGGTTGAGGAAATACTCACGCTTGTAGGCAACGGCAATGCTAGGTCTTTTCTTGGTGACAGAGTTATTGCCCAAAGCATTTACATGGGTTCGGTTGCCCAGGGGGATAGCCACAATCCATGCATGGCACTCCATGCCTCGCTTATGGCATTCTTCTACGACAAAAGCTAAGGGGTCGTAGCCAGGGTTGCCACCCACTTTGCCTGTCAATATTGAGTTATAGGGTTCGTAGGCCGATTTATATATCACATCGCCACGTGTGCGGGTCTGAAAAAGTACGGTGTTGAAGTTGGCCATTTTCAGTTTGTCGAGGATATCTAACAGCTCTGCTTTCTGTCGTCGGATGCCGTCTGCATTGGTAGCTTTTGTCTTAGGCCAGTCCAAACCATAGACAGCAGTAATCCATGCTGCCCTCACTTCATGTTTGGGGGTAGGGGCCTGTGCCATTGAGAGCAGATGGCAGAACAGGAATAGTATAATGAGTGCTTTTGCTTTCATGCCAGTTAGTTTTGGGATACAAAGATAGTGCAAGTTGAAAACAGAACAAAATAAGCTCGCATATTTTTTATGTTGAGACGCAGCCTATCTTATCTAAAGATAGTGCAATCTTTCAGGATAACCAAGTTAATCGGAGAATTTGACACTTTTCTATTAAATTGTTTCATAATTCCGATTCTATCTATTAATTTTGCAAAGTTTTATAGATAAGCAATAGGTATTTGTTATTATGATTACTTTTTTTCTATCCCTTTTGGCTTTGATTTTGGGCTATGTGCTGTATGGTAAGTTTGTGGAAAGTGTGTTTGGTCCCCACAATCATCGTACTCCTGCCTTGAAGATTCACGACGGTGTGGATTATATCCCAATGCCATTGTGGAAAATCTATATGATCCAGTTCCTGAACATAGCCGGTACGGGTCCTATCTTTGGTTCCATCATGGGTGCCATGTTTGGTCCTTCGGCCTATCTGTGGATAGTTTTTGGATGTATCTTCGCAGGAGCCACCCACGATTATCTCAGTGGCATGATATCTATTCGTAATGAAGGGGTGGGCTATCCGGAAATCATAGGCAAATACTTGGGTAATCGCACCAAGAGAGTGATGTTGTTGTTCACCATCCTGCTACTGATCATGGTGGGTGCTGTTTTCGTGTATAGTCCTGCTATTATCTTGTCGGGTATGACTGGCAGTTTCATGATGTGGGCGGTGATTATCTTTGTTTATTATTTCATTGCTACCATGATGCCTATCGATAAGATTATTGGCAAGGTTTATCCTCTGTTTGCTTTTGCTCTGATGTTTATGGCAGTAGCAGTGTTGATAGGATTAGTTTTGAAGATGCCCGACCTGCCCGAGATATGGGATGGGTTAGAGAATAGAAATAGCAAGATGGGGCCCATCGTACCTACTTTATTTATCACGATTGCCTGCGGTGCCATCAGTGGTTTTCATGCTACCCAGAGTCCGTTGATGGCTCGTTGCATCAAGCATGAGAAATTGGGCCGTCCCGTGTTCTATGGCGCTATGATTACCGAAGGAATTATTGCACTTATTTGGGCCACTGTGGCTTCTTATTTCTTCTATGGAGGCGGAGCGGCAGAGTTGGGCGCTGATCCATCTGCCAGCGCTCCTCAGATTGTAAACATCGTGTCAAAAAGCTGGTTGGGCGTGTTTGGTAGCATTCTTGCTCTGATGGGTGTAGTAGCTGCTCCTATTTCTACGGGTGATACCGCTATGCGCAGTGCCCGATTGATTATCGCTGATTTTATTCATTTAAGTCAAAGAAGCATTACCAATCGTTTGCTCATTAGTGTTCCTTTGTTTGGCGTCACTATATTGGTGCTATGGTTCAATATTGCTGACGCAGACAGTTTCAATGTCATTTGGAATTATTTTGGTTGGGCCAACCAGACTTTGTCCATCTTTACCCTGTGGGCTTTTACAGTTTACTTGGCCCAGCAGCATAAGCCCTATTTTATCACGCTGATACCCGCCTTGTTCATGACATTCGTGTGTACCACTTTCCTACTGATTTCACCCATCGCTTTTGGTTTTGACAGTTTGATATCCTACGGCATAGGTGGTTGCGTCTTGATTGTTGCCATCATTTGGTTTGCAAGGTGGTATCGTAAGAATATACTTGCGAAATAAAAGAAAAACCATTACCTTTGCATTCATAAAAGAATCATAGCTATGAAAGATATAAAGATAGCAGTAGCCGGAACAGGTTATGTAGGTTTGAGTATAGCCACTTTGTTGAGCCAGCATCACGACGTGACGGCAGTAGATATTGTGCCTGAAAAGGTGGAGATGATCAATCATCGTAAGTCACCTATTGTAGATAAGGAGATTGAGGAGTATCTTGCTACTAAACCGTTGAGGCTAATGGCCACCCTAGATGCAGAAGAGGCTTATCGCCATGCCGATTTTGTGGTAATAGCTGCTCCCACCAACTACGACAGCATGAAGAATTTCTTCGATACCAGTGCCGTAGAGGCGGTGATCGCCACGGTGATGAAGGTGAACCCACAAGCCTTTATGGTGATAAAATCTACCATCCCTGTGGGTTATACAGATAATATCCGTCAGCGTACGGGCAGCAAGAATATCCTTTTCTCCCCCGAGTTCCTTCGTGAGAGCAAGGCGTTGTATGACAACCTCTATCCAAGTCGTATCATCGTTGGTACCGATAAGAATGACCCTCGTTTGATGGAGGCCGCCCATACCTTTGCCGACCTGCTGCTGGAAGGTGCTTTGAAGAAAGACGTTCCTACATTGTTCATGGGCTTTACCGAGGCGGAGGCAGTGAAGCTGTTTGCCAATACCTTCTTGGCTCTGCGAGTTAGTTTCTTCAATGAACTGGATACCTATGCCGAGATGAAAGGATTAAGCACACAATCCATCATTGATGGTGTATGCTTAGATCCCCGCATCGGCAATCACTATAACAATCCGTCGTTTGGTTATGGTGGTTACTGCTTGCCTAAAGATACCAAGCAGCTGTTGGCCAACTATTCCGATGTGCCGCAGACAATTATTCAGGCCATTGTGGACAGTAACCGTACCCGTAAGGATTTTATAGCCGACAGGGTGTTGCATATGGCTGGCTACTACGACTATTATAATCGTGGTGATTATAATCCTTCTGAGGAGCGACATTGCGTGATTGGGGTCTATCGTCTCACGATGAAGAGCAACAGTGATAATTTCCGACAGAGCAGTATTCAGGGCATTATGAAGCGCATCAAGGCGAAAGGTGCCGAGGTGATAGTATATGAACCTTCTTTGCCTGATGGCACTACTTTCTTTGGCAGTAGGGTGGTGAATGACCTTGAGGCGTTTAAACGGGATAGTCAGGCTATCATTGCCAATCGCTACGATGCTTGCCTAGATGACGTGGCGGAGAAAGTCTATACGAGGGATATCTTTAGGAGAGACTAACGACAACCTCGCCGAATAGATGTGCCGGCGACTGACTGCGAGCAGATATGTCGCCTACACACATCTATTTCGGCTCGAAAAATAAAGGCTCCCGATTGGGAGCCTTTTCTTTATGCATTCTGGTAGAGGTATCGTTTGATAGATTTCTTCGGTGTCTTCTCAAATTCCTCGTAGAAGATCTTGATCTTTTGAATTTGGCAGTAGTTAGGCAACTTCTGGTTCAGCAGTACACGGTTTTCTTCCATCACCGTTGCCATCTTGCCATTCACGATACCTTCCTTGTTGGCAAGGTCGAAATCAGGATATACCAAGCCCACCAGTTTGCCTTCCTGCTGAACGACAATACACTCAGCTACATAAGGCATACTACTCAACTGGCTCTCAATTTCCTCGGGATAGATATTCTGACCATCAGGACCCAAGATCATATTCTTAGAACGTCCACGGATGGTGAGGTTGCCGTCTGCATCCAGCACACCCAGATCGCCGGTGTGCAGCCATCCGTCAGGGGTGAGCACCGCCTTGGTGGCTTCTTCGTTCTTGTAATAGCCCAACATCACGTTCATACCCTTGGTAAGGATTTCGCCTGGGATGTTCTGTGGGTCTGGAGAATCGATCTTGATTTCCATGCGTGGAGCTGCCTTACCGCAAGAATAAGGTTTGTATTTTTCCCATCCCTCGTAGGAAATGATAGGTGCACATTCAGTCATACCATAGCCTACGGTATATTTGAAGTTGATGGAACGGAGGAATGACTCCACTTCTTTGTTAAGTGGTGCACCGCCCATGATGACCTCGATAAAGTTGCCACCGAAACCAGCCGTTACCTGGTCGCAGATGCGCTTCTTCACGATGTCGCTCAGTACCGGCAGGTTCAGCATCAGCTGTGCCCAGATGTTCTTCTCCAACTGTGGCAGTACTTTTTTCTTGATGATCTTCTCTACCACCAGAGGTACAGCGATGATGATACGAGGCTTCACTTCGGCAAATGCTTGAGCGATAATCTTTGGAGAAGGAATGCGGGTGAGGAAATATACGTGGCATCCTACTACAAACTCATACAGGAATTCGAACGACATGCCGAAGGTATGAGCCATAGGCAAGATACTTACCACCTTGTCGCCAGGGAACAAGTCGAGCACACTCTCAGCAAAGGCCATGTTTGACCATAAGGCACGGTAGGGGATCATCACACCCTTAGAAGAGCTAGTGGTACCAGATGTGTAGTTGATCATGGCCAGTTCGTCTGGACTTTGCTCCTTATAGTAATCCACATGTTCAGGACGGAAATTCTTAGGGAATTTCTTGCCGAAGATTTCATTCAGGTGCTCACGCGCATGCAGCAGTTTCTTGTTGCGGGCCACCAGAACGGAGAAGTCGGTCATCAGAATGATACCTTCCAACTTAGGCATCTCCTGCTCGTTGAGGTCTTCCCATACTCTGTCGCCCACATACAACATACGGGCATCGGAGTGGTTCACGATATGGTGTATGTTGTCGGCTTTGAACTCATGAAGGATAGGGACTACAATGGCTCCGTAGGAAAGAATGGCCAGGTAAGTTACTCCCCAATGAGAAGAGTTCCTACCGCAAATGGCAATCTTGTCGCCTTTCTTCACACCGGCCTCTTCGAGGAAGATATGTACTTTTTCAATCTTTCGTGCCACATCCTTATATTGCAATGTGGCACCATTATAATCGGTCAGGGCATCTAAGTCCCAGTTCTTTTTAATCGAATTCTCAATTAACTGCAAAAAACCTTGTTCCATGTTATTTATTGCACAAATACATTAATTTTGTGCAAAGATAGGTCTTTTGTGTTAAACCACAAAATAAAAATGAGGTATTTTTTAGTTAGCTTCGTTTATTTAAGAAGTCTTGAAAAGACTGCTTGTAGCTATCCCCTATGGGAATGTAGGTGTTACCAAAAACAATACGATTATGCTCGATAATCCTAATTTTTTCTTTCTGAACAATATACGAACGATGCACTCGTATAAAACGGTCTGATGGCAGCATGTCTTCCATGGCTTTCATGCTCATCAGTGACATCACAGGCCTCGTGGCATTTTCTTCGTAAATTTTCACGTAGTCCTTCAGCCCTTCCACATAAAGGATGTTTTTTAGCTCAATTTGGATGAGCTTATAGTCGCTTTTGACGAAGATGCTTTGTATGTCTTCGGCCTTTTCCGTTTTCTCTGGTTGTTCCGTCTGCTGACTTTTCTCCACCAATTTGAACCATTCCTGTGCCTTGTTGGCCGCTTGCAGGAAATCAGGGTAGGAGATGGGCTTCAGCAGATAGTCGAGGGCATTGACTTTGTAGCCATCTAAGGCATATTGGTTGAAGGCGGTGGTAAACACCACACGTGTTTGTGGTGGTATCATACGGGAGTAATCCAAACCGTTCAGTTCCGGCATCTGGATGTCCAGAAAAATCAAGTCAACCGGATGGTCGTGCATCTCCTGCATGGCTTGCACAGCACTGCTATAGGCCCCCACCAGTTCAAGAAAAGGAGTCTTCTTTACATAACTTGCCATCAGACCTAACGCCAACGGCTCGTCATCTACCACTGCACAACGTATCACTGCCATATATATAATAATAAGGTGTTACCTCGTATTTATCTCAAGCGAAGAAGAATACTCCTTGCCATCGTTGCTCAAACCGTAGTTCCATGTATATTTACCTGGATAGGTAAGGTCCAAGCGTTTTTGTACCTGCTCCAAGCCAATGCCGCTGCCACTTTTGTCGTAGCCCACCTTGCGGTGGTTGCTGTTCTGGATAAGACAACGCACCATACCTTGTACCTCACTGAAGCGAATCTTGATATAGCTGGGCTCAGTAGGCGAAATGCCATGCTTGAAAGCATTTTCTACCAGTGAAATGAAGATAAGAGGAGCAATAGGTGTCTGACTATTAGGGTCGAGATCATATTCAGTTTCTACTGTCACATTAGAACTAAGGCGAATGCGCATCAGTTCGATATAGCTTTGGATAAACTCTATCTCTTTGCTGAGGGTAGTAAACTGCTCTTTGTCCTCGTAGAGCACATGGCGCAACAGTTTGCTGAGCTCTTGTACGGATTCTTGTGCCTTGTCGGTATCGAAGGCTATCAGAGCATATATATTATTTAAGGTGTTCAGCAGGAAGTGAGGGTTCAACTGACTGCGCAGGTTCTGCAACTCGGCTTCTGCCAAGGCTTTTTCTGCCTCCTTGCGAGAGGTTTCCGATTTGCGCCATTCTTCACTTATTCGCACAACGCTTGCGATGATGGCGATGATGAACAAGGGGAATGAGTCGCGTACGACTTCCACCCAGATGGGAGGTCTGTATTCTGGGAAAAAGCGCTCTTCATATTCAATTGCCTGCTCTGGGAATCGTTCCATGAAATAGCGAAACATGCTCTCACTCCACAAGTGGTAGCAGAAGGTCAAGCCTAAAATGATGACCAGGTTCAGCAGGATATACCACTGGGCTTTGTGCTTGAGGTAAAACTGAGGCACCAGCCAAAGGTAGTTCATGTAGAAAACCAACGCCCATACGCCCATCCAGAAACCACCAAATAATAGGTAGCTGGAGAATGGGGTATCGAAACCGCCACGTAACAACATGAGGTAGGGGAATCCTAACATGATTCCCCATACCACGATGTGTATTATCCACTTTTTATTGAACTCTATCTTTGGCATAGTGTTGCAAAGATATGAATATTTATTCGTATCTCAAAGCCTCAATAGGATCTAAGTTGGCAGCTTTCTTTGCAGGATACCAGCCAAAGAACATGCCAATCAGTACACAGACACCAAAAGCCAACATTACTGAACTGGTGGTGATGGATACTGATACCTGGTCAGAGAACAGCTCTACCAAGGCGCCTAAGCCATAGCCGCATAAGATGCCTATCAATCCACCGGTAAGGCAAATCAGCACGGCTTCTATCAAGAACTGACTCAGGATGTCAATACCACGAGCACCCACAGACATACGCAAGCCAATTTCCTTGGTACGCTCGGTTACAGATACATACATGATGTTCATAATACCGATGCCACCTACTACCAGTGAGATACCTGCGATAGCAGCCAAGAGCAAGGTCATCATACCCGTTACAGAAGAAATGGTACTCATGATTTCCTCCATAGAACTCAGGGTGAAGTTGTTCTCATCACCATCCTTCAGACGGTGGTTGCGACGCAATACTTCCTCGATCTCGTTCATGGCCAACTGAGTGTCATCTTCTGAGGTAGCACTACACTGGATGCCGCTCAAGTGGCTTTGTGAGAGCATACGTTTCATCACTGTGCTGAATGGTGCCAACACAATCTCATCCTGGTCCATACCCATAGAGTTGGTACCTTTGCTCACCAATACGCCTACTACTCTGAATGGAATCTGGTTCACACGGATGGTCTTGCCAACAGGGTCTTCATCAGGGAAAAGATTATCCACAATGGTCTTACCAATCACACATACCTTAGCAGATGTCTTCACATCTTGCTCTGTGAACATGTCACCTTCCTCCATCTCCAATTGACGGATATTCAGGTAGTCGGTACTACATCCTGTTACAGATGCAGGGTAGTTGTTGTTGCCTGCCACCAACTGGCCTGAGCTGGATACACTAGGACTTACATAGGTCACGTGCGGACATTCGTTACGGATTGACTCATAGTCCTCCATCTTCAAGGTCTGCATTGAACTGGCATCCATACGCTGACCACCACGACGTTCACCACCTGGGTTGATCATAATCATGTTAGAACCCATAGAAGATATCTGGTTGGTGATTTGCTCCTGGGTGCCTGCGCCGAATCCCAACATGGCAATCACTGATGCAATACCGATGATGATACCCAGCATGGTAAGCAGTGAACGGGTCTTATTGTTGTAGATGGCCTTGAGGGCTATCTTGAAAAGATTTACGTAATTCATACTCTTACTGTTTTTAAATATCCTCAGGTATTGGCAGTGAAGCCAATGTCTCAGCAGCATTTAAGATATTGTTATTCACAATGTCATCCTTGATCTTGCCATCACGCAGGGTAATGGTACGACTGCTGTACTGGGCAATCTCAGGGTTGTGGGTTACAAAGATAATGGTACGTCCTTCAGCATGCAGCTTCTGGAAAAGAACCAAAATCTCAAATGAAGTGCGGGTATCCAAGTTACCTGTTGCCTCGTCGGCCAAAATCACGGCTGGGTTGTTCACCAAGGCACGGGCAATGGCCACACGCTGCATCTGACCACCAGACATCTGGTTCGACTTGTGCTCCAGGCGGTCGCCCAAACCAACAGCCTTCAGTGCTTCAATCGCACGACGGCGTCTTTCTGTGGCAGATACCTCACCATTGTACATCAGCGGCAGCTCTACGTTTTCTACTGCGGTTGTCTTGGCCAGCAGGTTGTAGTTCTGGAACACAAACCCAATCTTGCGGTTGCGCAGGATGGCACGCTGGCTTCTTGACATCGTTCTTACAGGCACTCCATCAAGGATGTATTCACCACTGGTAGGGGTGTCGAGGCAACCCAGTGTGTTCAGTAAGGTTGACTTACCCGAACCTGACGTACCCATGATGGTCACAAACTCACCCTCGTTGATGGTGAAGCTCACGCCTCGCAAGGCCTTCACCACTTCATCACCCACGATGAATTTGCGCTTAACGTTTTGTAATTCTATAACTGGTTTAGCCATAACGCTCTATTTAGCATTAATTCTCAATTCTCAATTTTCAATTTTCAATTATGCATAATTTACCTTGGACCGCCAGGACCGCCACCGCCAGGACCGCCGCCGCCAGGAGCGCCACCGCCCATACCAGGCATTCTCTCCATCATGCTGTTCTCACGTGTGGTAGAGGTAGCTGCAGTAACTACTTCTGTTCCTTCGCTAATGCCTTCCACCTCAGTCATGCTGTTGCCAGTCAGACCTACGGTCACTTCATGTGCAGTATATACAGTACCTTCCTTGGTCCATACTTTGTGAGGCGACTTCACGTCATTAATCTGTGTAGCACCTGTCTCAGGAGTTGGGAAGAAGCGCAGGGCGCGACTTGGTACCAATATCACGTTGTTTCTTTCTTGCTTGTAAATAGTTACGTTAGCTGTCAATCTTGGCTTCAGCTTCAGGTCCTGATTAGGAGCGTTGATCACCACCTCGTAGGTAACCACAGAGCTGGAGGTTGTCTCACTGCTTTCGCCCAAACGAACCTGTACGACAGTACCCTCGAAAGTCTCGTCTGGATAAGCGTCAACGGTGAAAGTAGCACGCTGGCCTTCCTCGATACCACCTATATCAGCTTCGTCAACGTCAGCAATCACACGCATCTGGGTCAAGTCGGCTGCAATGTTAAACAGGGTAGGCGTGTTGAAACCAGAAGTCACTGTCTGACCTTCTTCCACAGCTTTGTTAATCACCACACCATCAATAGGAGAGTAAATAGTTGCATAGGAAAGGTTACGCTGAGCCTTTGCCAGATTAGCTTTGCTCTGCTCAAACTGAGCCTTTGCACTCATGTAGCTATATTCGCTCTGCTCGAAATCGGTATCGCTGATGAGCTGCTTCTCATGCAATGCCTTGTTACGGTTGTAGGTCTTCTCCTGGTATTCGAAGTTAGCCTTCTGACCGTTATAGTTAGCTTGCTGTGAGTTCAGGTCACTCATCAAAGTCACCTTATCAATCTCGGCAATCAGCTCGCCTTTCTTTACTACTGAGTTGTAATCTACATAGATGCGATCAATGATACCTGTCACCTGTGCACCCACCTCCACCTGAGTAACAGGCTCGATGGTACCTGTTGCGGTGATAGACTCTGATACATTACCTCTGATAGCTGGGGCGGTCATCACATTTACATTCTGTTTCTTATTACCAGAACCGCCAAACAACCAGGAACCAATCACGAGCAATGCCACTACGGCAACTGCTGCCCAAATAATAGTCTTCTTTTTCATATTGTTAGTTTTTTATTATTATCAACCAATTACAATGCTCTCGCCACCATAGAACCTCAGCAGTTGCTGATTCATGATTGCCATATACTTAGCCTGCAGCAATGAGTTCTGTGCGCTCAGCAGGTTAGTCTGCTCTTTCAGCAGTTCCACTGTATTTTTCATACCCAGGTTAAACTGCTCCTGTACCAGGTCAAAACTGGTCTGTGCACTGCTCAGCTGGTCCTTAGCTGCAATATATTGTTGTTGTGCTGTATTGGCATCGAGCCACAGGCCTTCGATATTGCTATACAATGTCTTTTGCTGACTTTGCAGGTTAAGTTCTGAGGTCTGCTTCTGGATGCGTGCCTTCTGTATCTGACTCTTGGTTTGACGCTTGTCGTAGATAGGAATGCTCACGCTCACGCCGATAGAGTTGCTCCAGTTGTCGCTCAGCTGGGTACCGAAGCTCTTGCCAGAACCGTTCATGTTATTACTGTTGATGTTGCCATTCATGCTGATGGTAGGCAGATAGCCAGCCTTAGCCACTTTGATATTCAGGTCGGCAGCTTCCACATCCAGCTTGCTCGCCTGAATCTCAGGACGCATAGCCAGAGCAGCATTATAAACATCGGTCTTTGTTGGCAGAGGAATCAGCACGTCGTCATCATCCAGAGTTGGCAAATAGAGGTTCATCTCTTCCTCACCGTCAATCTCCAACAACTGCTTCAGCTGCAGCTTATAGTTCTGCAGCTGTGCCTGTGAGTTCACCAGCTGGTACTTGTCCTGGCTCACCTGAGAAGCCAGCTGAGCATAGTCAGCTTTTGATGAACTACCAGCCTCGAACAACTCTTTGCCACGTGCTGCGTTGGCTTCGCTAACGGCTAAGTTAGCCTCATTTACTTGAATGGATTCAGCAGCATACAGGATCTGGATATAAATCTGCGTAATCTGCTGGATGATGTTGTTCTCGCTCTCTGCCACATCCAGGTCGGCTGCCTCGCTGTTCAGCTTCTGCTGCTTTAGCGTGTTTATTCTTTTCCCATTGAAAACTGTCCAGTTAGCACTTAAACCGTAGTTGCCGTTGTAAGAAGTCTTGCTGGTAGAGGTCTTCACCTCAGAACCCATCACCATCATTGTGGTGTTTGCATTCGGGCGATAGCTCACGTTCTGACTGATGCTTGCCGATACACTTGGCAGGAAGTCAGCCTTTGCGTTCTTCACGTCGATATCTGCACTTGCAGCCTGCAGACGGTTCTGCTGAATCGTGATGTTCTGCTGCAAGGCATAATCGATGCAATCCTGCAGCGTCCACTGATTGGGCTGCACGGATACCACTCTCGTTGTGTCTGTTGACCATGCTTCCTGGCGTGGAGCGATGCCTTCCTGAGCGAACAGGTTGGCGATGCATACCATGCTAAGAATTGTCATTCCAAATAATCTTTTTGTTTTCATATCTCTGAAATTGTTTATTTTCAATTTTTCTTGCTGCAAAGGTAGGGGGAGCTGCCATGTTCTGCAACAAAAATCGACAAACAGGCTTTTTTTATCGACAAAAAGCCATGATTTTTGATTAGTAGGATAATGACGATATTGGGATAACACCATATTAGTATATAGGATAGCACCTGACCATCCCTTATGACGTGGAGCGTTTGTTGTTTCTTTATCGAGCTTTTGTCTTTCCGAAGTACTTTTTCATCTGTTCTAATATCGTTTCCTTTTTGTTCCCTTGGGGGGAACAGACTGTTCCTATATAGGGAACTGCCAGTTCTCCCCAAGGGAACAACTGGTAACAGATAAGGGAATGACCAATAGACATTATATTGCTTTTGAATAGTAAAAGCGAAAAAAGAGATAAAAAAATAGGAGAGTTCAAAAAACTTTCCTATTTTTGTGTCTTAGACCTTAAATCAATAAGTGATGAAGAACATATTCTCTAAGATATGGGATCTCTATGTTGATGGTTTCCGTAGCATGACCATTGGTAAGACGCTATGGATGCTTATCTTGATTAAGCTCTTCATCATATTCTGCATTCTGCGGGTGTTCTTCTTCCCGAATTTTCTCAATACCGTTACCGATGATGATGCGCAGAAAGACGACTATGTGAGTACGCAAATCATCAGTCGTAGTTACCAGGAATAAAAACTTTAAACTAATATACTATGATAGGAAACATTGACTCTTCGTTGATTGATTGGTCGAGGGCCCAATTTGCCCTGACGGCCATTTATCACTGGGTGTTTGTGCCACTCACCTTGGGCTTGTCCGTGGTGATGGGTATCATGGAAACACTCTACTATCGTTCTGGCGATGAGTTCTGGCAACGCACCGCCAAGTTCTGGATGAAGCTCTTCGGCATCAATTTCGCCGTGGGTATAGCAACCGGACTTATCCTGGAGTTTGAGTTCGGTACCAACTGGAGTAACTACAGCTGGTTCGTGGGCGATATCTTCGGTGCTCCTTTGGCCATAGAAGGCATTGTGGCTTTCTTTATGGAAAGTACCTTCGTGGCCGTTATGTTCTTTGGTTGGAAAAAGGTTAGCAAAGGCTTCCACCTGGCTTCCACCTGGCTCACAGGTGCAGGTGCCACCATCTCTGCCTGGTGGATCTTGGTAGCCAACTCATGGATGCAGCATCCTGTGGGCATGGCGTTCAATCCTGATACGGCCCGCAACGAGATGATCAGCTTTGCCGAAGTGGCATTATCGCCTTTTGCCGTGAGCAAGTTCTTCCATACGGTATTATCTGGCTGGACACTGGGAGCAATCTTCGTGATAGGCGTCAGCTGCTGGTACTTGCTAAAAGGACGCGAGAAGAAGTTTGCGTTGGCCAGCATCAAGGTAGGTGCCATTGTGGGTATCTTCTCTGCAGTGATGGTGGCTTTTACTGGTGATGAATCGGGTCATCAGGTGGCTCAATATCAACCTATGAAACTGGCCGCTATGGAAGGCCTGTATCAAGGAGAGAGTGGGGCAGGTCTTACTGCAGTTGCTTTGCTAAATCCTGCAAAGAAGACACCACAGGATGGGGTAGAGCCTTATCTGTTTGAGATCAAGATTCCTTATATGCTGTCGTTGTTAGCCGACCGTGATGTCAATTCTTTTGTGCCAGGTATTAACGACCTGCTCAATGGTGGCTATCAGTTGAAAGACGGTACCACTGCACTGTCTGTAGAAGAGAAGATTGCCAAAGGCAAGGTGGCTATAGCTGCTTTTGCTGCCTATCGTCAGGCACGTGCTGATGGCAATGATGCTGAGGCTAAGTTGCAGGCAAGGGTGCTGCGCGAGAACATGCCTTACTTTGGCTACGGACATATCAAGAATGTGAATGATGTGGTGCCTCCTGTAGCACTGACCTTCTATATGTTCCGCATCATGGTAATGCTTGGTGGCTATTTCATCCTGTTCTTCCTGGTGGTACTCTTCTTGGTGTACAAGAAAGATATCTCTAAGATGAAGTGGTTGCATTGGGTAGCATTTATCACCATCCCATTGGGCTATCTTGCCGGACAGGCAGGTTGGGCAGTAGCTGAGGTAGGTCGTCAGCCTTGGGTGATACAAGACATGATGCCTACCAACGTGGCAATCTCGCAGGTAACTACCGGTAGCGTGCAGCTGACGTTCTTCATTTTCCTTGCCCTCTTCACCATTTTGCTCATTGCCGAGATAGGCATTATGCTGAAGGCGATAAAGAAAGGACCAGAGCTAGAAGAAGTAGAATAATAATTATCCATTATTCATTATTAATTTTCCATTAATATGACATACGAATTCTTACAACAATATTGGTGGTTCGTCGTATCACTGTTGGGCGGACTCCTCGTCTTCTTGCTCTTCGTGCAGGGAGGTAACTCGCTGTTGTTGAACTTGCCAGAGAATGAGACACAGCGACAGATGATGATCAATTCTACGGGACGTAAGTGGGAGTTTACGTTCACCACCCTTGTTACTTTCGGTGGTGCATTCTTCGCTTCCTTCCCGTTGTTCTATAGCACAAGCTTCGGTGGTGCCTACTGGGTATGGATGCTGATACTGTTTACCTTCGTGGTTCAGGCAGTAAGCTATGAGTTCCAGTCGAAGTTGGGCAACCTGTTGGGCAAGAACACCTATCGAGGTTTTCTGATTGCCAATGGTGTGTTGGCACCCATCCTGTTGGGAGCGGCCGTATCTACCTTCTTTACTGGCTCCAACTTTTACGTTGACAAGGGCAATATCACCGATACGGTAGCTCCGGTCATCAGCTATTGGGGCAATGCCTCTGGTGGCTTGGATGCTTGCCTGAATATCTTTAATGTTATCTTAGGCTTGGCGGTGCTGTTCCTGGCACGTATCCTCGGCGAACTTTATTTCATCAACAATATTAAGGATGACGACCTGCATCTCAGGGCACGCAAGAGCTTGGGCTTTGATACCGTCTTCTTCTTGGCGTTCTTCCTCACTTGGCTCGTGCATCTGCTTATCAAGGAAGGCTTTGCCGTTGACCCCGCTACGGGCATCGTGTCTATGGAAGTTTTCAAGTACCTGCACAACCTCATGGCCCTGCCATTGGTAACGATTATGTTGTTGGCTGGTGTGGTACTGGTGCTGTATGGCATCTTCTGGACCTTGGTAAAGAACACCTTCCGACGTGGGATCTGGCTCGTAGGCACAGGCACAGTGCTAACCGTTACCGCCCTGTTCCTGTTGGCTGGCTATAACAATACCGCCTATTACCCCAGCGTGGCAGACCTGCAGAGTTCGCTTACCTTGGCCAATAGTTGCAGCAGTGAGTTTACCCTCACCACCATGTTCTATGTGTCGTTGCTGGTTCCATTCGTGCTGGCTTATATCTTCTATGCTTGGCGTAAGATTGACAGCAAACCCATTGATGCTGATGAGATGCAGCATGACGACCACGCTTATTGATATTTTTTATAACAATGAAAGAGGGGGCCAAAAACGCCCCCTCTTTTCGTATTTATAGGTTTCGTGCCTTCGCTGATAATTCGTTGATAATTCGTTGATGGCTCGTTGATGGTTCGTTGATAATTCGTTGATGGTTCGTTGATGGTTCGCTGATGGTTCGCTGATGGTTCGCTATGCCTTCGCTGATGAAAGCTTGCGCTTGGCTTTACGATCGTTTATCCAGCCGTACCCCATGATGCAAGCCCCCGCTATCAGTGCCAACAGTCCGAAATACAAGCCATAGCCATTGGCAAAGGCCACAGGCGCAAAGGTAATCAGGCAGATTTCCACGGGCGCGATAAAGAGGTAGGCCAAGGCATAATCCTCCATGCAATGACTCCTCTGCTCAGGGTCAGCCACGCGCAACATGGCAATGCCCATCGCTACCGTACCGGTAAACCAACCCCAGGTAAACAATGCCTTCTCCAGCCAACAGTCGTTCTTCATTAGCCAACGGCCAACAATGAGTACGTAGAGTAGGGTGAGGATGAGTCCGCTAAGGAGTAAGATGCTCAGAGGCACGATGTAGTTCAGTACCACCGACACCTTAATGGCCGAGATGCCAAAAGCCACCAGGAAATCGGTGAAAGCCCCGCTGAGGTGTCCGATGATACGAGGGGAAGTATAATGCAGGGCTCCTGTCTTTTTGAAGAAATAACGCATCAGGATACCGAATACGAAAGCACAGCTGAATACAGGCATCTCTAACTCAGGCATGAAGTACGACACTCCCTTGCTGATGCCATAGCCGCCCAATGCCACCATGGCAATGATGGCCATGTTGAATGCCAGACTGTCGATGGATATGGCCGAGGTGGAGGATTCCCCCATGCTGTACCGCTTGTCGGCAGGCAGTAATCCCGTGCGCAACTCATGCGGCAGCTTCTCAAAAGCGGTGAGGTAGGAGGTATATCCCTTTTTAGTACCCCATTTGATAATGGCCAGTCCGATGAATACTGAACTGAGTATGCCCACCGTAGCAGAGGTCATGGCCAGCGTCATCATATCCTCGCCACCCATCTTGTTGAAAGCCTGTCCGATGGCAGCTGCTGTGCCATGCCCCCCACAGAACCCGCTGGGTAGTGACAATCCGAAGTAAGGCGCCACGGGCCAGAAGACGCTTAAGATGCCAATGCCTATCAAGGCACCGAAGGCCCACTGCCACAGCATGCCCGTCTGCGAGTAGATCCACATGCGCTTTACCCTGCTGCCATTACCGCTCTGCTTGGCCTCTGAGGCAAAAGGCAGACAACCAAAGATAAAAGCGATCAGAATGCTGGCATAGGTGCCCATGTTGTTTGATAACGGCAACCACCCCAGTCCGCCCGGACCGAAGGCTAAGCCCATGAATCCAGCCATCAGACTGGGTGGGATGAAGTAACGCTGTGCCAGTTGCAGTTTCACCCTGATGAGCTTGCCCAACAGCAGCAACAGCGAGATGATGCCTACATCGGTAAACAGTGTCCAAGGAGTAAAATCGTTCATATTGGTCGTCGTTTTTTTTTTACAAAGATAGGTAATTATATATATGGTGCAAAAAATAAATTAAAAAAAAGTGGAATAACTTTTGGTGGATGTTGAAAAAGTTACTACCTTTGTAACCGCTTTCCCAATTTTTAGGGGGATGTGAGTTCTATGACAGATTGATGGACAGAGGACAGGCAGCGTCCGGTGGATGTTTTAGTATGTTCATCGGAGGTCTGATGAAGGTGTGATTTATACATGAACGACCGTCAAAGGTGATTTTACCTTTTATATATTACGGACAGTCCTGACAGAGACAGACAGTGTTTTCCCGTAGTCTT
>Ga0208297_1000651_pt1 | contig 58028 bp, 41 predicted proteins | sample LMS_cellobiose_e_FD_187367 | JGI IMG/M metagenome (GOLD analysis project Ga0208297, IMG submission 187367) | Rumen-fistulated moose microbial communities from Alaska, USA - LMS_cellobiose_enrichment (SPAdes) (version 2) | ecosystem: Host-associated > Mammals > Digestive system > Stomach > Rumen...
GTGGATTCGTCTATATAATCAAACTGGAGTAACAGAATTATATAACAAAATAGTGAAGAAACGTTGGACTTTGAGCCTTTCAGATATTAATGATATGGACTGGACAATCACCTACCCGTAAGCAAGCATTAAAAAAGTCTTTGTATATATAGTTATGAAACGATTGTTTATGATTATGCTTCTGGCGTTTGTATTCACGTCGTCATTTTCACAACAGATAGTAATGGCCGATCAGGAGCTGATGTCAGAATACGAAAGGGATATGAATCAACCTGAAAAATAAAAATTATGAAATATTTTATTTATTCAATAGTTGCTGCTCTATTTCTTTTGAACTCTTGCAAGTTACCAGAGTCACGTTCTAAAGCAATAAAAATATATAATTATTCGAAAGATACAATTGCTTTTACTATAGATGGAAGGACCTATAATTCGAATAATCCTCATATGTTTGATTCTCTGCCAGATATTGGCCATTATGTGGAGATGAAGCCTAACCGTATGTTTTATTATGAAATATCATTTCCTGATTCTTTTTTTAATAACTATCCAGATAAAAAAACTAGAGTATATATTTTTAGTTTAGATACATTAAACAAATACACCTGGAAAGAAATAAAAAAACGGTCCAACTATTTGAGGCGTTATGAACTTAGTCGGGAGGATTTGGATAGTTTGAACTGGACAATCACATATCCTTGACAATAACGCACATGAACAATGTGACCACATATAGCTACACCCCTGACTGCCTGTCCGGGATATTGCGTTACGACAGCCGCACTGGCACAGTACAATTGTACTGTTCTTGTATTCTTGTAAGGATTTTTTTTCTACCCGGAGCATTCGGCCGGCGCCTTATGTCCTCAACTCCCCGGCTGTTTCTCCAGTAGGAAAAAATTTACGCCTCAACTGGGAAAAAACTTTTCCCCAACTGGAGCGTCAGTTTTTCCGTTCATAATGGCAATACAAATAGTACAAAATGGGTCAGGTTCTTTTCGGTGCAGGCCCTTTTATATTTAACCGGATTTTTACCGTTTTACCCATACTCTACCCATAGGGTTGCCATAGGGTTGCCATAGGGTAGCCATAGGGTAGCCATACCCATGACTATGCCTGGAATATGGCATGATGCTGCCTGGAAGCAGAGTAATCGCTGCTTAGAAGCGGCTTAAAGGCATTGATCACAGGATTGAGGCGGTGACTTATATGACCAGGGCCAAATAGTCAATATGGGAAAGTGGAAACTTTTTTAGGATAAAAACTGTGTTTTTTAAAAATATTCGTTATATTCGCAGAGATATAACGGTCCGTGTCTCCGTAAAGCCGGTGCAGGACAGTTGAAAATAAAGGCTTATGAGAAAAATTCTACTTCTTTTATCTGTTGTATTATTCACTCTGGCAGCTAATGCCAAGGACAAGCTTGTCTATATTGAGAAGTTTGACAAGTCATCCGTGGGCGATGTTTTCAAGGTGTATGATATTGATGGTAATGAACTGACTGACGCCTCCGCCGTGGTGGAGGCTGATCCCGCTTCGCCTCTGTCGCTGTGCCTGCATGTCAAGACCGGCTCAAAGGCGGCATTTGTGGAGTTCCAGAATCCAGGTAACATTTCAGGTTCCGCAGTCATAAAGACATACGAGAGGATTTATATGCAGTTCTATGTTCCTGAAAGCAATACTGCCGCTCTGAACAGGAATGTCGTTGTGATTCTGGGGGTCTCAAACAAGACGGTGGATGCAGCTTCCGGTGTAAATGAGGCTGGAAAGTGGATCCCCACCACACAGGCACTCGGAAAGGCATCGTCCATAAGGAAGACCGTGAGGATTGGTCTGGATGTCAAGGAAGGTGATTATTACGTAAAGCTGATACGTTATCTGACCACAGATTACGGCTATGATTACAATGATCCTACACAGACGGCCCGTTACTATGCTGACCAACTGGGGTTGAATTTCGGTGTTTGCGTGAGCCCTGGCCAGCTCAACGACAATTCCCGTATGGGCCAGACCATCTGGAGGAATTTCAATATGTTGGTGGGTGAAAACGCCATGAAGATGGATGCCACCGAGCCGAGCCGGAACGGATTCAACTTCAGTCAGGGTGATGCCATATTGAATTTCGCTGAAAAGCATGACATGAAGGTGCGAGGCCATACGCTCTGCTGGCACAGCCAGATACCCTCATGGATAGGTGAAAGCAATTCAGGCAGCAATCCTAAGGGATGGAGCAAGAAACAGCTTCTCGATATTCTTAAAAATCATATCTATGGGGTGGTTCAGCATTATGCCGGTAAGATAGTAGAGTGGGATGTGGTGAATGAGTGTCTGGCTGACGGACAGAACGGTAACGGATATGTGCTCCGCACCAATTCCATCTGGTACAGCGTGATAGGTGAGGAGTTCCTGGATTCTGCGTTCGTGTGGGCTCGCCGCGCTGCCGATGAGGCCGGTGACCATGATGTCAAGCTCTATCTGAATGACTACAGTGTGGATGCCTGGAGCGGCGGCAAGACCAAGGCTCTTTATAATCTGGCTGTCAGGCTGAAGAACTCCGGTGTCCCCATTGACGGCGTTGGTATGCAGACTCATACCCAGATAAACAATTATAATCTGTCAGGAGTGAAGGAATCCCTGGAGAAATTCAAGGCTGCCGGACTCAATTGTATCTTCACTGAGATTGACATTGAGGGAAGTAACCCCATTACTACCACTCAGCTCAAGACCACCCAGGGAGAGAAGTATGCCGGTATAGCTGATTTTGTGTGCAGTTATGATATCTCTCCGACTATGGTCGTATGGGGTATATCCGACGGTAACTCATGGCTCAGCAATGCAGCCACCACCAAGCCGCTTCTCTTCACTGCGGACATGGAGGCCAAACCGGCTTATCTGGCCGTTGTGAACAAGTTCAAGGAGTACGCTGAGAAAGCGGGTGTGGAACCTGTTTATTCTGAGGATGGTCCTTGGGGTGACTCCGTGGTTGATGTCTATAACATCACCGGTCAGAAAATAGCTTCCGGTGTCACGATTGATTTCATTGACAACCTGCCTGAGGGTCTCTACATTGTGGGTGGTAGGAAATTATATGTAAGATAACGAGTCAATCAGTAAAATATGAAGGGACTGTCAGTCAGGCAGCCCTTTTTCTTTTATCTGATACCGGACCGGTTCAGGGCCTGGCGGTAACGCGCGGCATTGGCGTTGTGCTGTGAGAGGGTAGCGGCGAAATTATGATACCCTGAAAAATCCTCCTTGGCACACATATACAGATAGTTGTGGTCCGTGTAGTTCAGGACGGCATCAATAGAGCTTATATCCACAAACCTGATGGGGGCGGGCGGAAGTCCCTGTATTTTATAAGTGTTGTATGGGGAATCAATGTCAAGGTGTGTATTGAGGACTCTTTTGGGCCTTTCACCACCGAGCGCGAAAATCACCGTCGGGTCAGCCTGCAGAGGCATTCCCCGTTTCAGGCGGTTAATGTACAGACCGGCCACAACCGGCAGTTCTTCGGCTTTGGCGGTCTCTTCCTCAACAATGGAGGCAAGTGTCATGACCTGGTTCACGTCCATCCCGAGCCGTGCTGCTTTCTGTTTGCGTTCATCGTTCCAGAATCTGTCTTTCTCCTGGAGCAACCGTTTGACAAGGGTCTGAGGAGTTATGTTCCACCACACTTCGTATGTGTTGGGTATAATCATGCAGAACACCGTTTGGGGGGTGTATCCAATAGAGTCCAGATACATATTGTCCGTCAGCAGTGTACTTACTTGTGCTGAATCCATCATTAGTTGGGATGAGATGATTGATGCCATCCTGTCCACTGTCCTAACACTGCTGATTATGAGTTTGACAGGAGTCTGTATTCCGCCTGACAGCATATTGGCCACTTCTCTGGCGGATGCTCCGGAGTTTACGGTGTAACATCCGGTAAGGATGTTTTCAGAGTAGTTCCGGTGGTTGAGCCATAGCCTGAGCCCCTTTGTATTGGCATCGGGATCATGAAGCAGGATGCTCTCCATGACTTTCTCCTGAGTGGTGCCCGGTGTGATGTAAATCCGGAACGGTTCTTTCACTGTGACAGGGGATTCCAGCCTGGAATATAATGTGTACAGAACAGCTCCTGACGCTACTATGAGTGATGAAAGAACAGAAGCGGTTATTTTTATGGTTTTATTCATCTTTTTTCTTTGTCCGTTTGCAAAATTAGTTTATATTTGCACACAAAAATAACCTAGTTTAACCTTCTTATGTGCAAATTCAAATCTGCTGTAGTCAAAGCTCTGTCAGTGACGACTTTGGCTTTTACAATGAGCGGCTGTCTTGATGAGATGCATCCGGGTACTTATTACACTTTTGAGGATCATACCATCTCTAGTTTCCTTCAGGATAACGGTGTGTATGAATTCAGTTATTTCATTGAGATTCTTAAGAAAGCTCACCTATGGGGTGAGATGGCCACTTATGGTGAATATACCTGTTTCGCGCCCACGAATGAGGCTGTTGAGCAGTATTTGAGGGAAAAAGGTTATGCAAGTGTGGCTGATATCCCGGATATCGTTTGTGACACCATTGGTCAGACTCATCTGCTTAACAACCCTTATTTCACTACTGACCTTGTGGAAGGCGCCTTCCCTGCTCCCAACAGACTGGACCGTTATCTCTCTTTCTCATGTGATTACGGTCCGGACAGCAGCGCCAGGTATTATGTGAACAAGGATTCCTGGCTCATGAGGATGAACGACACCGTGCAGAACGGTGTGGTACATGTGGTGGACCGCGTTATTGAGCCCAGTACCCTTATGCTTCCTGAGCTTCTGGCAACTGACTCCGCCATATCACTGTTCTACAAGGCTCTGATCCTTACCCACATGAATGACTCCCTTGAAAAGTATATGGACTTGAATTACCGTGCTCCCGGAGGTGACTCCTGCACCATAGGCGTGTATTACCATACAGGAAATGAGTGGGAGTATGCCATATTCCCCGAGAAACGCTATTTCAAATATACAGCATTCGTGGAGCCTGACAGCGTTTACCACAAACATGGCATCTACACTCTGGAGGACCTGATACAGTATGCCAAGGACGTTTATCATGAGTCATATCCTGCCGATGGAACATTGTATGATGATGACTATACTGACCGCAGGAATCCTCTGAACAGGTTCGTATCCTATCATCTGCTGGAGTTCTATGGCCAGTATGATGCATGGAATGTAACCAACCGTAACATAATAGGTAACTTTGAGCGTGGAGTGTGGGATATTGAGGATTTCTTTGAGACCATACTTCCTCATTCATTCATGCGTTTCTGTACGCCTCTGAGGGCTGATCCAAACGGTATCTACATCAACCGTAAGGGGGATCCCAAGAATCCTCCAACCGATGACCTGACCAGAGGTGTCAGGATATACTCCCCTTCAGAGATGCCCGGAATACAGCAGGATGCCCTGAATGGTATTTACCACTATGTGGACGATATACTCGTATATAGTCATGATGTACGTAATGTTGTCCTCAACACCCGTATCCGTTATGACTGCACCACCATGTCGCCTGACTTTGTGAACAGCGGCGGACGTAACCGTTACGGCGGTCCCTCCGAGAACCAGTGCACCGGTATGATAAACGGATTCACCAAGTGGTGGAGCTTCTCGCCGGAGACTCTGCTCTCAATCCGTAGCCGTCACCAGTATTTCGCCAGTTATCAGGGTGATGAGGTTATCCTTCAGGGTATCTATGACGCCACTGTTAAGCTTCCGCCCGTACCGTTTGACGGAACGTATGAGGTTAGAATAGGTTATCCTCCCATGAATTCCCGCGGTATCATCCAGGCTTATTTCGGTGCTTCACCTGACCAGATGGATCCCACAGACATACCGACAGACCTTCGTGTTGGCGGAAGCAATCCTGAGATAGGATGGTTTGAGGACGGTGATTATACCAATGAGGAGATACGCCTATTGGAGAAGGGTATGCGTAACCGTGGTTACATGAAGGGTCCCGGAGCCTATACATTCAGCGGCACCAACTTCAGAGCCAACAGGGGTACATTGAGAAAAATCATAACCACACAGTATATGTCGGCCGATGCAGACTACTACCTGCGTGTCCGTCAGCTCATGGATAACAATATGGCTGAGATGGTTTATGATTATCTTGAGCTTGTTCCCAAGACCGTATGGGGAAGCGAAGAGGGTGAAAACATTTATTGATTGTCAGGTATGAAGAGATTATTGCTGCTCCTGTCGCTGTCTTGTGTATTGTCAGTAAGTGCCAGGAATGAGGTTACTGTGACAGTACATGCCGACAAGCCCGGCGCCACTATAAACAGGAATATATACGGCCAGTTCTCTGAACATCTGGGTACTTGTATATACGGAGGACTGTGGGTGGGTCCGGAGTCATCGGTCCCAAATACTAAGGGATACCGCAATGACGTTCTGAACGCGCTCAAGGACCTTCAGGTTCCTGTGATGCGCTGGCCCGGAGGTTGTTATGCCGATGAGTATCACTGGATGGACGGGATAGGTCCCAAGGAGAACCGTCCGGTTATGGTCAACAACAACTGGGGCGGGATAGTTGAGGACAACAGTTTCGGTACTCATGAGTTCCTGAACCTGTGTGAGCTGATAGGCTGTGAGCCTTACATATCCCTTAATGTGGGTAGCGGTTCCGTTGAGGAAGCTGCCAAATGGATAGAGTACATGAACGCGGCTGACGGTCCCATGGCTAAACTCCGCAAGCAGAACGGACGTGAGGAACCATGGCACGTTAAATATATAGGTATAGGAAACGAGGCGTGGGGCTGCGGAGGCAACATGCTGCCGGAGTACTATTCCGATATTTTCCGCCGTTACCAGACCTACTGCCGTGATTTCAACGGTACCCGCCTCTTCAAGATAGCCAGTGGTGCCACTGACTATGACTATGAGTGGACTGACGTGCTGATGAAGAAGATAGGTTCCATGATGAACGCTGTCTCACTTCATTACTATACCGTTTCCGGATGGGTGGGCGCCAAGAAACCCGCAACAGGATTCTCCGATGAGGATTACTACTGGTGTCTGGGTAAGTGCCTAGGCATAGAGCCTGTGATACAGAAACATCTGGCCATCATGAGCAAGTATGACCCGCAGCACAATACTCCTCTGCTGGTGGACGAGTGGGGAACCTGGTGGGAGCCGGAGCCCGGAACTCAGCTATATCAGCAGAACACCATGCGTGACGCTATGGTGGCATCGCTCTCCCTTGATGTGTTCCACAAGTATTGTGACCGCATCCAGATGACCAATATAGCTCAGGTGGCCAATGTACTCCAGTCCATGATCCTGACCAAGGATGACAAGATGGTGCTCACCCCCACTTACTGGCTGTTCTACATGTATAAACCTCACATGGACGCTACCTATATACCTACTGATCTGGACGGTGTAGGAGTCAAGCTCACTCCTAACGAGCGTTATGCCGCCAATCCGGATGAAGGTGCCACACGCCCTCTGCCTCTGTTCAGTTCCACTGCATCCAGGGACAAGAGCGGAAAGCTGCATGTATCCATGTCGAACGTCAAGCTGGACGAGCCTCAGAGCGTGGTTGTGAATCTGGACGGGTTCAGCGCCAAAAAGGTTACCGCCAAGATCCTGACAAGCGCCAAGGCTACTGACTACAACACATTCGAGAACCCTGACAAGATAAAGCTTGCTGATTTCTCAGGTGCCAGGATTGACAGGAAGAGTGGGGCAGTAACCCTTGAGATACCTGCCGCCAGTATTGTTACTCTTGAGATAGAATAGTAGAACCGGGTTATGAAAAAATCCTGCGGTGAACTTCCGCAGGATTTTTTTATTTCTCAAGTCTATCTTCAACCAGCTTGTCCACCATCTCCCCCATAATGTAAATGTAATCCGAATCGATCTTACAGTTGGTCTTAAGCGAAATGGTCTTCTTGAAGACTCCGGGCCGCCTGGTGGAACCTTTGTAGGTGACCTTGATGGAATCTGAAGCTCCGGGAGGTATGGGTGTCTTGGGGAATATGGGTTCAGTACAGCCGCAGGAGGCCTGTGCGGAAAGAATAATCAGATCCTTCTTTCCTGTGTTCTTGAATACGAACCAACACTCCTTGTCCCCATGCTCCACATCAAATATACCGAAGTTATGTGTCTTTTCAACGAATGTCATCTCGGGATAGTCATTGTTATCAGTATCCTTTGAATCCTGAGCGCTGACCGTCATAAAACAGGGTATTGTCATGCAAATCAGAGCTGCTGCATATTTGGCATAAAATCTCATAATGAGTCTTTTTGTTGTTTTCGGTGGCTAAGTTATAAAAAAAACGTTGAATTTGAATATTTTATAATATTTAAAAAGTGTCGTAATATGTTTTTTTTGTTCTGCAGGAAACTAACCCAATATTTTGAAAATCCGAGAAAGGAGGCTATATTTGAACATTAATTGAACCGATTTATGTTTAATGAGAAAGATTTGGCGCAGTTTGAGGCCAAGGGTATCGCTGCTTCACAGGTAGAGAGTCAGCTGGAGTTGTTAAAAAAAGGTTTCCCGTATCTTGAACTGGATGCTGCGGCATCTATAGGTAACGGGATAATAGCTGTCGATGAGGACAAATGCAGAGAGTACATAAAGACATGGGACACCTATTGCGGCACCGGTCATCGTGTCCTCAAGTTCGTTCCCGCTTCAGGAGCTGCAAGCCGCATGTTCAAGGACCTGTTCGCTTTTCTGGATGCGCCATACGATACTCCTTCCACTCCTTTTGAGATAAAGTTTTTTGAAGGGCTGGACAAATTCGCCTTTTATGATGAACTGGATGCTGCATGCAGGACTAATGACAAGCAGTCCATAGGTGAGCTTGTAGCTGGAGGTGAATATAAAAAGGTCGTGGCTAATCTGCTGGACCTGAAAGGCCTTAATTATGGGGCATTACCCAAGGGACTTCTCAAGTTCCACAGGTATAACGGCAGCTCCCGCACTCCTCTTGATGAACACCTTGTGGAGGGTGCCATGTATGCATCAGGCTCGGACGGGACGGTACACCTTCATTTCACGGTTTCCCCGGAACACAAGGAGTTTTTCCGTGCTCTTGCCGATAATAACAGCAAAGTCCTGTCCAAACGTTTCGGGATAACGTATGACATCAGTTTCTCCGAACAGAAAAAGAGCACTGACACCGTTGCATCGGACATGGATGGAAATCCTTTCCGCAATGAAGACGGCTCCATACTCTTCCGTCCGGGAGGTCACGGCGCACTCATCGAGAACCTCAATGAGCTGGATGCCGACGTGGTGTTCGTCAAGAATATAGACAATGTGGTACCGGACCACCTCAAGGCCGACACCGTTACGTACAAGAAACTGCTGGCGGGAATGCTCGTATCCGTCCAGAACAGAATTTTCGAGTATCTGAGGCTGCTGGACAGCGGTAATTATACAGCCGAAAAGCTCAAGACCATAGCGGATTTCGTGAAGGATACCCTGTGCTGCAGGAAGAAAGGGGCGGAGCAGATGCCAGCCGATGAGCTGGCCGCGTGGCTCCATTCCAAGCTGGACCGTCCGGTAAGGGTGTGCGGAATGGTGCGCAATGTGGGTGAGCCCGGAGGCGGACCGTTCCTGGCCTACAACAGCGACGGGACCATATCGCTTCAGATACTGGAAAGCTCCCAGATAGACCTTTCGGATCCTGTCAAGAAAGAGATGTTCACCCAGGGAACACACTTCAATCCTGTGGATCTGGTGTGCGGCCTGAAAGGTTACAAGGGTAAGAAATTCAACCTTCCGGACTTTGTGGACAGGAATACAGGCTTTATATCAAGCAAGTCCAAGAACGGGCGTGAGCTCAAGGCTCTTGAGCTGCCCGGACTGTGGAACGGTGCCATGAGTGACTGGAATACCCTTTTCGTGGAGGTCCCCCTCACCACCTTCAATCCTGTCAAGACGGTGAATGACCTTCTCCGTCCCCAGCACCAGCCGGCATAACTCCGCTCAAGGCTTCCCACAAAAAGCAGAAAGGCTCCTGATTCAGGAGCTTTTCTTTATGAGCGGTAGACGGGGCACGATCCCGCGACCTTCGGCTCCCGTTCGCTATAGCGAACTAAAACACGTATAGGCTTCCCAAGCCGAAATAGACGAAAAAAGGTTCCCAGTCAGAGAACCTTTAATCAGAGCGGTAGACGGGGCACGATCCCGCGACCTTCGGCTTGGGAAGCCAACGCTCTACCAACTGAGCTACTACCGCGAACAAATACGGTGCAAATATACACCATTTTTCAGAAACAGTAATCATCAACAGCATGAGATTTAAGAATCAGCGTGCGTAAAACCGGCATATTTTATGTATGTTTGTAAAAGCCATCAACGGCTACCGGATAGCTGACAATCAAGCGTCAAGTGTTAAATGTCAAGTCGTAACTGATTGTTTCTTGAAACCTGTTACTTTAAGTGTGTCTTTCTGCGGAACGGTGAATGCTATCTCATAACCGGAGTATTCCATGCGGTATTCCCTCTCGGGGTCATCCTGATAACGAGGTCTGGGGTCCTCGGCCAGAATACCCTTGATGGGTTCCATAAGCCGTTGGGGTATGGCTGCGGCTAAACTGTCCGGGATGATGACATCCAAGTGCGGCATGGGGACAGTGCCTGTGAATCCCGACGTGGCTTCCGGGTGGCTGTCGGTATAGGGAAGGTAGGGCTTGATGTCATAGATGGGTGTGCCGTCCATAAGGTCGGCTCCGCTTACATGAAGCACGGGACCATCCGGTGTGTAGAGCTCCACACTCTCCAGACGTACGCATGAGAGTCCTATCGGGTTGGGACGGAAGGGGGAACGTGTGGCGAACACTCCCATCCGCGTGTTGCCTCCCAGACGCGGAGGACGTACTGTGGGTGACCACTCCTCCCGCACCGCCTCAGAGAACTGCCAGATGAGCCATATATGACTGAACTCCTCAAGACCGCGCAGGGCTTGGGCATTCCTGTATTCGGGCTGGAACACGACGGTTCCCTGGAGTGAACTGACCAGTCCGCTCTGACGTGGGATCCCGAATTTAGTGGGAAATCCTGTCCTTATGTATGCTATGGGATTCATTTTGCAAACGTTCTGTTGCGAAGGTACGAAAAAAGGGCTAATTTTGTGTTTATGGTTCACGGTAATCGTAGAGTGAGGTTTATGGCTGCTATGTCAAGCCTGCTATGCGGCTTGGTGCTGATGTGCTGTCTGTCCTGTTCCCGTAAGGAGCAGACGGCATCCATGCTGAACAGCAAGGCTCTTTCATATATATGGATTGACCTGGATTCCACTGAGCAGTTTGCGAGTCTGGCATACGATATGACCCGCAGGCATTCTGATGAGCGTGCTCTCTCCATGAATATTATGGCCAGAGTGGCCTCCAGTCGTCTGGATTACAGGAGGGCGTGGGAACTGTACAGCGCCATCCCGGAGGTGACGGGTAACCAGCTGGAGCGGCTCACTGCCAAGGTGGGGATGATGCGTATATGCCAACGTATCTCCGATAATGTGTCTTACTACGAATTCCGGAATGATATCCTGTTGCTGCTCAGGTTGCTCCATGAGGAGAGTATAACTTTCAACGAGGAGCAGTACAGCAGGATGCTGTCATTAGAGAGGTCTTTCCGGATGGAGTCGGCACGTTACTGGTCAGAGCTGGAGCAACCTGCCCAGGCTGAGTATGAGATGTCATACGTGAGGCAGGACAATGGCTTGCGCGATGACAGTGACCGCTTCCAGATGTACATGTACATGCGGGGATTAGGGATAGGAGGTGATCCGGATGACCCGGATGAGGTGGGGCAGAGGCTCCGCAGTCTGGACAACTGCCTGAGAAACAGCATGAGGGAGGGGAACACGCGCATGTACGCCTTGAGCATAGGTGCCATTACCGACCTTTTGCTGGAGTATGGAACTGAGGCTGTCCTTTCCGGTGTGAGCGGAGAGATGCTCTCCAGACTCAACGCATCGGATGTATCGGCCGAGCTTCTTCCCACACAGCTGGCTCTCAAGTCATTGCAACTCTCCGCACAGTATGGCAGCCAGTATGACATAATAGTGTGTGAGAGGCTGTTGGCATCATGCTATATAGAAAGGGGAATGTATGAGGAGGCGCTCGGCACGCTCTCCAAGGCGCTTGAGCTGCTGAATGACAACCTGCGCCTGAACTATCCTGAGGCTGACGGGCTGGAACGGCTCGGGCTTTACCGGGATGACGGTGTGATAGTGGAGGAGAGCTGGATGAGAGAGGCTCCGCTTGCCGCACTGCCTGAGCTGATGAGTGCGATACGTGAGCAGGCGAGCCTGGCATTCTCAGGTCTGGATGACAAGATGGCATCGGACTATAACAGGAATGTCTATCTGGAACTGCAGAAGAATATCCGTCTGGACCGCCGCTTTGAGGCGCGTTCCATACTTCTGCGAAGGTCCAACAACAGGCTTACCGCGCTGCTTCTGGTGATTGTGGGTATCATACTGTTGCTGCTGCTGGCTGTGGCGGTATTCCATAAGAGGATCAAGGCATACAGGGAACGTTATGCGGAACTCATGCGCAGGACGGTGTCCATCTGTGAGGAGATACTGCATCCGGTTCCTGAAGGTTCGGATATTCATGAATATCTTAACAGTACTGTCTCTGAGTCCATACGTGAGATAACCGGTGCACGTGCGGTATCAGTGTCAGCCGACGGACAGATTGATGCGGACTGGAACGGCAGCAGGCCTGACAGGCACACTCGGGCTGTGATAAAGACTGTCAATCCGTTCATCAAGGTGGCCTTGAGGAATGCCGATGAGCTGACCGGACAGGAGAACCGTCTGCGTCAGGTGGAGAAACAGCAGTATGTGTACAGAATGCACGCTGACCGTAACAAGAGGGAGAACATTGCCCGCAAGACCTGCTGCCAGGTGGTGGCTGAATGCCTGCCTTACATAGACCGCATGAGGGCGGAGATAGGGCATCTTACCAGACTCTCTCCTGAAAGCGGGCAGTATGCGCGCAGCCTGGAATACATACGGGAGCTGGCTGGCTGTATAAATGACTATAATGATGTGCTGGCCAGTTGGATAAACGTCCGTCAGGGGATGGTCAGGCTTAATGTTGAAAGCTTCCCGTTGCAGCAGCTGTTTGATATAGTGAGTCACGGAAGCCGCAGCTTCACGCTGAAAGGTCTGGAGCTGGATGTGGTGAGGACCGATGCCACAGTGCGTGCTGACCGTATCCTGACGCTGTTCATGCTGAACACTCTGGGTGAGAACGCCCGTAAGTTCACTCCATCGGGCGGAAAGGTGAGGATAGAGGCTGTGGAGGAGAGTGACTGGGTGGAGGTCTCGGTTCAGGACAGCGGGATAGGGCTGAGCGCAGAGGATGTGAGGCGTATAAATGAGGAGAAGGTGTATGACCCTGACAGCATAGGTTCTGCCGATGCCCGCCGCAACAAAGGCAGCGGGTTCGGGATAATGAGCTGCCGCGGAATAATAGAGAAATACCGCAAGTCCGATGAGATTTTCGCCGTATGCCGTTTCAACGTGGAGAGTACACCGGGCAAGGGAAGCCGTTTCTCCTTCAGGCTGCCCAGGGGAGTACGGAGGGTTCTCGGGATGCTGGCAGCTCTGATATGTACTGTCCCTGCCGTATCAAACACAGTGGATGACGGTTATGGTCCGGATTCACTTATAGTAAAAGCCTATGACTACGCCTACAGGACCTACCTCAGTAATACGGAGATGCGTTTTGAGGAGGCTCTCACTTATGCTGATTCAGCTCTCGCCGCCCTGAATGAGGATTATCTGGCTCATGGAGGAAATCCGCAGCTGACGCTTAAGTTCCTGGATTCCGGAACTCCGTGTGAGACTTTCTGGCTGGAATCAGGTTATGCCACTGATTACGAGACCGTGCTCTGGATAAGGAACGAGGTGGCCGTATCGGCCCTCGCCCTGAAGGACTGGGCGGTTTACCGATACAATGACGAGGCTTACCTCAAGCTGTTCAAACTGTTCTATAGTGAGGATCAGATTGAGAAGGACTGTCTGGAACTGCAGCGGTATAACAGCAACCTTGCTATTGCGGTGATTGTACTGGTTATCCTGCTCATGATTATGCTGCTAATGCGTTTCCTGATGCGATCGCGTCACTGGCTCCGTTACCGCAGTGACCTGCAGCAGGTGGTGAGGGTAGTGAACAGGATTTCCGAGACCACATCCGTCAGGGATACGGATAATTTCAATTTAAATGAGGTGCTCCAGCGTGTGGTTGAGGGTATGTCGGAAGAGATGAAGCATCTCTATGACTTGCGGGAGCTCACCGTCTCGATAGTTGATGAAGGGAAGGTGTGTACAGCATCGGCAGTGGGCAGGTTACATGACGAGCGGCTCAATGACCGCGTACGTGAATGTATTGAAAACGGAAAGCCGCAGAGTACTACGGACGGGTTGTGTCAGGCTCTTCCTCTGCTCGTTGAGACTGATGGCAGCATGCAGTGTTTCGGAGCGTTGGGGATACGTCTGGAGCATGTGCCGGACGATACCTGGCGGGTGGTGACCGATATGGTTACCCATTATCTGGCTACGGCTCTCAACAGCTGCGTGATGCGTTTCCAGACCGGTTTCAGGAATCTGGAGCAGATGCAGGAGGAATCGGAAAGGATCCGGTTTGAGGACAACCGCCTGCATGTGAGCAATCTGGTTCTTGACAACTGCCTGTCCACACTCAAGCATGAGACCGTATGGTATCCTAACCGCATCATGCAGATGGCCCAGACGGATGCCGATGTATCGGACATGCAGGAACTGGTCGGTTATTACAGGGAGATATACGGGATACTGAGTCAGTACGCGCTCTCACAGACCAGGGAGCATCTGCTTCATGCTGAGAGGGTGGATGTGGACACGCTCATGACGGACACCAGGACATTCTTCGGGAAACATACCTCCCGTAGAGGTGTTGACGCACGTCTGGAATGTACCATGGGCGGTCTTGCGGTGAAAGGTGACGGCGGTATGCTCCGTTATATGCTTGAGAGTCTGGTGGAGGATGCATCGGATGGTGAAGATATACTCCTTGATTCTTCCATGGAGAGCAGTTTTGTACGGATATCGGTTCATCGGACTGGGGATAAGTTCACAGGTACGGATACAAACCTGCTTTTTTCGCCACTGAAGAACAGGGAGAGCATGTCATACGTGATATGCCGCCAGATAATCAGGGAACATGACGAGCTGTTCGGGTATCCCGGCTGCAGGATCAATGCAGAGAGTGAGCAGGATGGAGTGGTGATTTGGTTTACAATGCCTTTGTGGAATTAACGGATAATATATATATGGAAAAGTTCAAAGCTGTCATAGTGGAGGATGTCTCCCTTGAACTGAAGGGTACACTTTCAATCATACGCAATGATATTCCGGAGATTGAGGTGATTGGTACGGCACAGACCGAGAAAGAGTTCTGGAAGCTGATGGAGGAAGGAGCCCAACCGGACCTCATCCTGTTGGACCTGGGGCTGGGAGGCTCTACAACCGTTGGTGTGGATATCTGCCGTAAGGTCCATTCGGACCATCCCGAGATAAAAGTCCTTATATTCACGGGTGAGCTCCTGAATGAGAAACTGTGGGTTGATGTGCTTGAGGCGGGCGCTCACGGTATAGTCCTCAAGACAGGCGAGCTGCTTACCAGAACAGAAGTTATGGATGTGATGTCCGGTAAGCGGTATGTGTTCAACCAGCCTATCCTGGAGAAGATGGTGGAACGGTTCAGCAGGTCAGTCTCTGAGGAGGGGCTGCAGCGTACCGCTTTCATCCGGTATGAGATAGACGAGTATGACGAACGCCTCCTGAGGCATCTGGCCCTTGGTTATACCAAGGAAATGATAAGTGAGCTGCGCACTATGCCGTTCAGTTCCAAGTCATTGGAGAAACGGCAGGTGGACCTGATTTCACGCCTGTTCCCGAAGGGTGAGCAGCGCGGTGTGAATGTAACCCGTCTTGTCGTGAAGGCAATAGAGCTAAATATTATTGATCCCTCCAGACTTGAGGCTGATGAGTGAGAAAAGAAGGAGGAATCTTCCGCATCCGGCCATAGTGTATCTTATCCTGCTGGTTCTGGTAGTTTTAATCTCCTGGATAGGGAGTGTGCTGGAAATCAGGACGATAGGAAGGAGCGGCGGTCCCTTGCTCCAGAGTCTGCTCAGTGAACAGGGGATACGATGGTTTGTGCGCAATGCCGCAAGCTGCATGGGCAACGCGCCTGTCGGGGAGGCCTTGATGATACTGGTTGCTATCGGGGCAGGGAAGGAGAGCGGTCTGTTCAGGGCTCTGGCCCATTCCATGACACTCTCCCCAAGGGAAAGAGTCTCACTGCTGATAAGCCTGATAACATTTGTGGTTATTATCGCTGTAATACTCTTCGGATTGTTCTCCGGAAGTAATCTGCTGCTCGGGGTGACGGGAGCCATCAAAGGCGGCCCGCTTGCACACGGAGCAGTCTTCATCCTGATGATGGCCATCCTGCTGCCATCGCTTATCTACGGTATATCAACCGATACGTTCCATACAGCCAGAGAGTGTGTTGAAGCCCTTTCGTCCATGATAAGGGCTGCAGCTTCATTCCTGCTGACTATGCTCGTCGCAGCTCAGCTCATGGAGACGGTCAAATATACCCATCTTGATGCTTTGGCCGGCATTTCCCCCGGGTTGATGTCGGTTATATCGTTCCTTGTCTATTGGATTCCATTGCCCATAATAATTATCTCTGACCAAAAAAGGAATATAGAGGTTTGAAATCAGAAAATTTTGCTTAATTTTGCGGCCGCTTGCGGGGTTGAACTTCGTTTTACCTTGCGGGGTTGAACTTCGTTCGACCTCGGTAGGTTGAAGTTCGTTCGACCTCGGTAGGTTGAACTTCGTTTTACCTTGGTAGGTTGAAGTTCGTTCGACCTCGGTAGGTTGAACTTCGTTTTACCTTGGTAGGTTGAACTTCGTTTTACCTTGGTAGGTTGAACTTCGTTTTACCTTGGTAGGTTGAACTTCGTTTTACCTTGGTAGGTTGAACTTCGTTCGACCTTGGTAGGTTGAACTTCGTTCGACCTCGGTAGCGCCACGACAAAGCGAGCAAGCTCGCTTGATTATTTCACATTGACGTGAAAAATGAACTGGTTCCTTTTTCCCGTCAACATGAAATAATACAAAGTGAACCGGTTCACTTTGTTCGTCTGGCTTCAGGCTCGGTTCCGTAGCTCAGCTGGATAGAGCAACAGCCTTCTAAGCTGTGGGTCTTGGGTTCGAATCCCAACGGAATCACCCTAAAACCGCCTCAGAGATGCCTCTGAGGCGGTTGCTTTTTCTGATTTTAACAAAAGGTACCACCAAATTTGTTAACAATACTCTTATTTCCAAGGAAAAGGGCTACATATATACAAACCTATATTAGCAGAACAAAACAATGAGAAAAGCATTCTTCATATAGCTGTTTTCTGCATTATTCTCAAGATTATGTACGCTCCAGCCAGGGAAAATTTTGCTCCAGTATGCAAGTTTTTCCTTACTGGAGTGATTCTGGGGGCAGAGGATAAAGGGACTGGCCGGATGGTTCTGTAGGCGAGGAATTTTATTTGCATTCCTCTCTTCACATGCAGTTGCGGTAAAAGAAACGGAAGATCCGGTAGTTGATATACTCTCCGCCCAGGTTATGGGTGAAACCGGGCAGATACAGCTGCTCGAAATCCTTGTTGTGCCTGACCAGTTCCGATACTACCTGAAGGGTGGAGGCGGGATCAACATTGTCATCCATCTCACCGTTTATGAGGAAGAGCTTGCCGTCAGCAGTGCTGCGTACCACGCTCTCAAATGGTTGGTCCGGACGTGACCAGTTGTCCACGAATGCGGTGTAGTCGGGATTGAAATGTACCTGGGGGTTACTATGAAGGTGATTGTCAAAAGTGACAATAGTGTCCTGTTCTTGTCCATAGGCTTGTTTTTTGCAAAAATAGCTAAATGACAGGAAGAGTTAAACCATTTGACGTCAGATTTATCTAATTGTTATATGGACAAATGTTCCCTGTTCAGAACCGCTGTGGCCGTGCTGGTGTCATGCCTGTGCGGTTCAGTCCGTGCGCAATGGGAGGACCCTCTTGTTATCGATGACAATTACAGGCATTACGAGTATCCTCTGGAACAGGGGGCTCCGCTTGAAATAGGCAGGCCCCCTTCAGGTATAGGCTCGGTGGTGTTCGTTACCAATCCTCCCGGGGCAAAGGTTTTCATTGATGATGTTTACCAGGGCGAGACTCCGCTCCTTATTGACAATGTGACTGACGGAACGTATAACGCACGTTTCGAGAAGGACGGTTACCTTAATTATTATACGGTGTTCGATGTGGCCGCCACGCTCCAGTCCAATGTGACAGCCGGACTGCAACCACGTGAGCATTTCTTTTTTGACCGCCGTGAGTTATACACCACGCTTATATATGAGAACAGCGGGGTGAATGCCGAAGGCTGGGGAGTGGGTAACTCCTGGGGCGGATATTTCAGGAACATAAACCTGGAACAGACCACTGTGGTTCACATAGGTATTTCCAATACTGTGTCGTTTGAGGGTAATGTGGGTTACGGATTCATGATGGGCCGTCTCAACCGTTTTCGCCTTACTCCGCAGATAGGTTTTTCAGGGATATGGTATGACCATGTGGATACAGCCGTAAGCGGCTGGAGGGGATACTTGCGCGGCGGAATAAATTTCAAGTGCGGCATTACGGAGCAGTACGCGTTCTCCACTTCTCTTCTGTATGACAGGACCGGGCTGGGCTTCCGGATAGGTGTCCTGTTTTATGTGAACTGAAACTTGTTTCCTGTTGTGGGCTCGGATTGAGTTTTTTACTACCTTCGCAATCTGAAACCATTATAGGCTTACAATAGGATGTTTGTATATACTCTGTTCTCTTTACTGCCTTTCATGGCTGCTTTTTTCTGGACAGTCACCATAGCGCTTTATAATATAAAAGGGTGGAGAAAGGGGTTCATGCCTAACCTCCTGCTGCACTCCGCGGTCTGTACTCTACTGATGCTGGGACAGGCGGTCTATTATCTTGTTCCTGACTCGGGATCAGGCGTTTTTTATTTTATTTCCGTTGTTTGCAGGCAGGCTGTCTATCCGGTACTCTTCCTTTTCATAAAGAAGATAACTACGTCCAGGGGCGCTGATTCTTATGATTTCCTGCTGCTGGCGCCTTCATTTGCGGCTGTCGTCTGTGCCGTAGTGTTCAGGATGACCGGTTCTGTCCATAACGGTCTGTTGGACTGGACCGCTCCGGTTTTTCTGGTCGTGATGTTGTATGTGAACGTGAAATCCACAATCTTCATAATAAGGTATAACCGGCAGATAAGTAATTTCTACTCCAACACTACGAGAAAGACTTTCGACATTATGCTGTGGATAATGTACCTGATGCTCCTGTCGTCAGTATTCTCCATCAGTATGAAGCTGATAGGGCGAGACTTTTTATACGATAGCCAGCTATGGGCTGTGCCGTCGCTGCTGATCAGCATTATAATATATCTGTTCTTCTATGAGGGGATAAAGATCGACTTCTCGGCTGAGGATGCCGCTTCGGACCAGTTGGATGTAAACCAGATCCTGATGTTCTGGAAGAGGAATTCTTCTTTCATCCGGCGGGAGGATATCAGGAAGGAGAGCATCCCGGTTGATACCAATACGGAGCTGCTGGAGGAGATGGAAAGGGTGATAAGGGAGAGGAGGATGTACAGGAATCCGGACCTCAAGATAACGGATGTGGTCAATGCTGTGGCATCAAACCGCACATACGTGTCCAATGCCATAAACCACGGGCTCAAAATGTCATTCTCAGATTATATAAACAGTATGCGTGTTGAGGAGGCTATGTCCAAACTGGCTGAAATAGAGGAGGGCACCCCCATAAGGCTTATTGCTGAGGAGGTGGGATTCAACAATGACGCCACTTTCTATCGTCATTTCCGTAAGGTTACAGGTATGACACCGACGGATTGGATGAACAAGAACAGGAATATAAACCAGTAAATGAAACGATATGTTCAGACAATTGAGTGAAAAGGTCAGATACATAGGTACGGATGACCTGGATTGTGATTTATTTGAGAGTCAGTATATCGTACCTGACGGTATATCATACAACTCGTATCTGATTTCTGATGTAAGGACGGCTGTACTGGATACGGCTGATACGCGTAAAGGTGAGGAGTGGCTGAGTAATCTTACGGAGGCTCTGGAAGGCCGTACTCCTGATTATCTGGTGGTGCATCACATGGAACCTGACCATTCTGCCATGATAGGTGAACTGCTTGACAGATACGGTGAGATGAAGGTAGTGGCCAGCGCAAAGGCTCTCCAGATGTTGCCCCAGTTCTTTGAAGGGATATCCCTTGAGGGCCGTACGGTAGCCGTAAAGGAGGGCGATGTTCTTGATCTGGGCTCACATAAACTGGAATTCATAGCTGCTCCTATGGTGCACTGGCCGGAGGTGATTGTCTCATTCGATCAGTCTGACGGAACCCTTTACAGTGCTGATGCTTTCGGAAAGTTCGGTGCATTGTGCAGATGCGGTTTTATGGGTCGTGATGATGATGACTGGGCTTGTGAAGCCCGCCGTTACTATTTCAACATAGTGGGCAAGTATGGGGTGCAGGTCAAGACGCTGCTCGGCAAGGTGATGCGCAAGAGCGTGAAGTCAATCAGGCCTTTACATGGTCCGCTGCTTGAGGATAATCTGGAGAGTTATGTCAGTCTGTATGACACATGGAGCAGCTACATGCCTGAGACGGATGGTGTGTTCATAGCGTGTGCTTCAATACATGGCGGGACCATGGAGGTGGCGCGTAAGCTGAAGGAGATGCTTGAGGCCAGGGGAGTAAGGACTTCCATGAGTGATCTGTGCCGTTCTGATGTGGCGGAGAACGTGGAGGATGCTTTCCGCTATTCCAGGATGATTCTGGCGGCCTCATCGTATGACGGTGGTCTGTTCACACCAATGCATGAATTCATTCACAGGCTCCAGATTAAAGGATTCTCCAATCGTACGGTGGGTCTGGTAGAGAACGGCTCGTGGGCGCCTTCGGCAGGCAGAGTGATGAGGGATATGCTGGGTGTCATGAAGAATGTGACCGTCATTGATCCTGTGGTGACTATCAGGAGCAGGATGAAGATACAGGATATGGAGGCCTTGAACGAATTGGTGGAGAACATAAGTACTGTATCCGAGTAAAAAACCGATTCTCGTAAATGACAGGGAACATGATAAAGGATAGGATTCAGGAGCTTCGCCGCTTGATGACGGAGTGGGGTTGGGATGCCGCAGTGACTGTGGGCTCGGATCCGCATGACAGTGAATATACACCTTTGCGTTGGTGTCAGAGGCAGTTTATCAGCGGTTTTACCGGTTCTGCAGGTACTGTGATAGTGACCGGGAATCATGCGGGGCTGTGGACGGATTCCAGGTACTGGATACAGGCTTCACGTGAGCTTGAGGGGAGCGGGATAGAGCTTCACAAGACGGTTTCCGTGGAGGACAGGGACTGGATGGAATGGATAGCCGCTAATGTAAGGGATGGCGGGACCATAGGCGTGGACGGACTCTGCATGAGTATGGGCGATGCCGGGGAACTGCAGCGTCTTACCGGACAACGAGGCGTGAGAGTGGTCTCAAAGCCGGATTATCTGGAGGCTTTATGGCCGGAACGTCCCGGTCTTCCCGATGATACTGTGTGGTTACATGAGGATTGTTATGCGGGCAGAAGCAGGGACAGCAAGCTTGCGGACCTGAGGAAGAAACTGGAATCCATGGGATGCAGTTATATGCTTGTGAGTTGTCTGGATGAGATAGCCTGGCTGCTGAACATACGTTCCGGTGATGTGCTTTACTGTCCGTTTGTGATATCGTTCGCCGTAGTGGGTCCGTCCCGCGTATGGCTATTCGCCAAGGAGTCCAAATTTCCGGAGGATGTACGTGAGAAACTTGCTGAATCCGGTATAGAGCTGCTCCCGTATTCCGGTGTAAGCGGGTTCATCGGGTCAATGAAGGCGGACGGAAAGATACTGATCAACCCCTCATCCCTGAACTTTGAAACAGGACAGGCGGTGGAGAGTGTTTTCGGTGCCTACGGAACGGTGGCGGCGGTGTCCCCTATAGGTGTGATGAAGGCGGTGAAGAACGGGACTGAGATTGAAGGCTTCCGTAAGGCGTATATCCAGGACGGAGTGGCACAGACACGTTTCTTCCATTGGCTGGAAAGCGCTATAGCTTCCGGCCGGCGGATAACGGAATGGGATGCATCAGAGAAACTGCATGAGCTCAGGGCTGCAATGCCGGATTTCCTCGATGAGAGTTTTGAGACGATTTCGGCCTACGGGGCTAACGCGGCACTGCCGCACTACACTACGGTGAAGGGTAAGGATACTGTACTGAACTCCCGTGGACTATATTTGAATGACAGCGGAGCACACTACAGTTACGGTACTACCGATATAACCAGGACTGTTCCTCTGGGCCCGTTGACTGATTTGGAGAGAGAGGATTACACGATTTGTCTGAAGGCTATGATTGACCTTGCTATGGCTGTCTTCCCGGAGGGTACTCCCGGTGGTCGGCTGGATGCGGTGGCCCGCAGGCCTCTTTGGCAGACCAGACGTAATTTCGGACACGGAACGGGGCACGGTGTGGGTAATCTGCTTTCCGTGCATGAAGGTCCCCAGACCATAAGGCAGAACCTGAACGCGCAACCGTTACTTCCGGGTATGGTCACTTCCGATGAACCTGGAATATACAGGGAGGGTTTTCACGGGGTGCGTCATGAGAACATGATCCTGTGCGTAAAGGATAGTGTGAACGGTTTCGGTAACTGGCTCTCATTTGAGACTCTTACGCGTACCTATATAGATACATCGGCCGTCATTCCCAGTCTGATGGATGCCGCTGAACTGGAGTGGCTGAACTGTTTCAATGCTTCGGTGGCTGAGGAGATATGCCCGCTGCTGGATGCCGGCGATGCTGAATGGCTGAAGGAGAAGACACTTCCCATATAAAACAAGAGACCCGCTACCAAAGCGGATCTTCCTGTTCTCAATAGTCCTTTTCCAATAATTGAAATTACAGATGAACCGGTTTCACAACCAATCTTCTCTTTTTCCTTGTTTGCATGGCAAAGATATTATTATTGGAATATATTTCCAAAATAAAAATAGTTAAAAAGTATAAAATGAATTTTCCCGACAACTGTTTCCTGCCGAAAATCAGGTTGCGGATTCAAAATGGGAGGATACTGTGAGTATGGGTGTATAAAAGCAGATGAGCGGGACTTCACAGTTCCGCTCGTCTTGAAATAAAATCTAATACCATGAAAAACACGTTGCAAATATAATACAGTTATTTGTTCTTTCCAATAGTTGAATAGTTTTTTTTATTTTTGCTGAGTTTTTGAATGTGACAGGGAAAGTCAGACATGAATTATCATACACCGGACAATATCAGGGAGTATAAGGTTGTGGAGGAGACCACACTCCTTCCTTTCCTCTATTCCGTACTGGATAATCTGAGCAAGACAGAAGTCAAGTCTATGCTTAAATACAGGCATGTTGCCATAAAGGGAGAAGCCGTCACACAGTTTGACACACCGCTTGAACCGGGGGAGACGGTTCAGGTAAATTTTGGGCGTTCATTCTACAGGTTCACTAATCCCCAGGTCAGGATTATTTATGAGGATGATTGGATTGTAGTCATAGAGAAGGCTTCCGGACTTCTTTCTGTGGCTAACGAAAACTCAAAGGATAGAAACGCTTTCAAGATTGTCACGGATTATGTACGGCACGGTAATCCTGATGCCAAGTTGTTTGTGTGTCACCGTCTGGACCAGTACACATCGGGAATCCTGATGTTCTCCAAGAACGAGGAGCTTATGAGAGAGCTTCGTTCCAATTGGGATTTTTATGTCAAGGAGCGCAGGTACATGTGTGTTACTGAGAGCGTCCCTTCCGTGAGGGAGGATACCATAGAGAGTTTTCTTGCTCAGAACTCCCGTTTGCAGATGTTCTCTACCGATAACGGGGAGGAGGGGAGCAGAGCCGTGACTCATTACCGTGTTATCCAGTCAAGGGGAAGATATGCCCTGGTGGATGTGGAGATTTTCACCGGTAAGAAAAACCAGATAAGGGTCCATATGTCCGATATAGGATGTCCCATAGCCGGTGATATGAAATACGGTGCAGAAACGAATCCAGCCAGACGGCTCATGCTGCACAATTACAGGCTTGTATTCATACATCCTGTCACAGGTGTGCTGATGCGTTTTTCACTTTCCACTCCTCCTGTATTCAGGAAATTGACATCAGACAGATGAAGAAGAGAAGTTTCAAACCGGGAACGATGATCTATCCGTTGCCGGCAGTTCTGGTGAGCTGCGGATCAGTTCCCGATGAGTATAATGTGCTTACTGTGGCTTGGACTGGTACGATATGCAGCAATCCTCCGATGTGTTATATATCAGTCCGTCCGGAGAGATACTCGTACGATATCATAAAGAGGAACGGTTGTTTTGTGATTAACCTGACCAATAAGGCTTTAGCCCGCGCTACAGATTTTTGCGGTGTACGCTCAGGTCGTGACTGTAACAAGTTCAGCCTGGCAGGCATAACTCCCGGTAAGGCGGAGAAGGTCAGCGCTCCCACTATAGAGGAGGCTCCGGTTTCAATAGAATGCAAGGTGGTGGATATCAAGCCTCTCGGCTCACATGACATGTTTATGGCTGAGGTGGTGAACGTCCTGGTGGACGAGAGGTTCATTGACGGTGACAACAAGATAGATATGGCTGCCATGGAGCTTATTGCATATGCTCATGGCGAATATTTCGATGTCACTGACCCTGCCGGTTTCTTCGGATGGTCCGTCCGGCGCAAGAAGGTTATAAAGCGTGAGATGAGAAAGGGCTGATCAGTCATCAGCCTTTTTGAGGAACTTCAGGAATCTGTCCGGGTCGGGGTCAAACGTGTAAGGCCCTGCTGTCAGTCTGCCTTTGGAGTTCACTATTACATAGAAAGGTTGGGCATTGGCACCGAATTTGTGACGCTGGAACAGGCTCCATTTGTCACCTACGGAGCGTATTTTCACGTTGCTGCCGTTCTCGTTTATGGTGACCGGACGTGGTAATGGCGTCTTGTCATCGACATAGAGCGAGACTAGTATGAACCGGTTGCGAATAAGACCTGCCACCTGTGGGTCAGTCCATACGGCGGCTTCCATCTTGCGGCAGTTGACACACCCGTATCCTGTAAAATCAATCATTACCGGCTTGCCACTTACTGCGGCTGCCCGAAGCGCTTCACTGTAATCAGTGAACTGAGGCTCCACGGTCTCGCTGCTCTTTCCGAAAACCTGTGTGTTCATGGGCGGGGTGAAAGCGCTGATACCCTTGAGCGGTGCGCCCCACAGTCCGGGAACAAGCATAGCGGCGAAAATGAATGATGCTGCTGCAAGTAATAGGGAGATTATTCCCGGGCGGGTACGTCCTCCCCCATGCCTGAAACTGAAGACTCCCAGAAGATAGAGTCCCAGCAGGAACGCCATGATTATCCAAAGCAGTATGAAGAGGTCACGCGGAAGTATGCCCCATCCGTATGCCATATCGGCCACGGAGAGAAACTTGAGTGCGAAGGCAAGTTCTATGAACCCGAGTATGACCTTTACCTTGTCCATCCAACCTCCGGATTTGGGTAGTGACTTGAGCCAGCCAGGAAACATGGCGAAAAGGGCGAACGGTATGGCCAGGGCAACTGAGAAACCCAGCATTCCGATAGTGGGGGCAAGTATGCTTCCGGTTGAGGCTGCATCGACCAGGAGGAATCCTATTATGGGACCGGTGCAGGAGAATGACACTATGGTGAGAGTGAGGGCCATGAAGAATATGCCGCCTATGCCTCCGGAGGCTGAGCGCCTGTCTGTTCCGGTGCTCCATCCCGATGGCAGCGTGATTTCAAACAGTCCGAAGAAAGAGAGGGCGAACACAACCAGTATCAGGAAGAAAATGATGTTAACCACAGCGTTGGTGGCCAATGAGTTGAGGGCGTTGGCACCGAATATCATGGTTATGGCGAGTCCCAGTGCCACATAGACGGCAACAATGAAGAGACCGTACAAGAGAGCATCCCTGATTCCTCTTTTCCTGTCCTGTGCCCTTTTAAGGAAGAAACTGACGGTCATAGGGATGACCGGCCATACGCAAGGGGTGAGCAATGCTATGAGTCCACCCAGAAAGCTGGTGAGAAACAGCCCCAGCAGGCCGTTTCCTCCTTTGGACAGGATGTCATCACTGTATGATACGGGTGCCCAGAGTTCAGCGTCATAGCCGTCCAGGAGTTCTATCCCTGCACCGGAAGCGGCGGCGGAAGCCTGTAACGGGGCTGATGAGTGGTTGAATTCGGCATATTGGGGTGGGAGACAGCTCTCATCGTTGCAGGCTCCGTATATGAGAGCTCCTTCGATATGCCAGTCCGGAGCTGTCAGCACGAAATCCTGGATGAATGTGACTTTATTCTCGAAATACCGGAGTTTCATGTCGAAAACAGCGTCATACTGCTCCTTCTCACTACCTGTAAAACGTAACCCGGAGATGGGCTCGGCGCCGGAAATGGAGTCATACCGCATCTCAGCAGAGATGGGCCCTCCGTCCGGTAAGGATGTGGAATAGACGTGCCATCCGGAAGATATGTCCATGTTGAAACGGACACTTAAGGTGTCGGGAGAGATATGAGTCATTGACTCTCTGACTTTTACCGGTGTTGATGGATTCAGTAGCTGGGGCGCCGCCAGGAGCATGCTGAAAAATGCTGACAGTATGGATGAAAGTGTCATGATGGTAGGCTGTTATTGCGGCGAAATTAAAAAAAAACGGTGAGAATACAGAATTTTTATATCTTCGCGTAATTAATCCGGTTCTTATGAACAAAAGAAACTTATTCTTATCAACTCTTATCATTGTGGCGCTTGTCATTGCCGCATGTATCAGTATTTTCGGCATGAAGGAGAAAAACGAAAGTTCCGTAAACATCGGAAGGAGTGAAATCAGGATCAGTGACGGACATCTCACACCAGAGGTGCTGTGGGCCATGGGGCGTGTGGGTGGAGTGACAGTCTCTCCCGACGGTTCCAGGGTGGCGTATCAGGTAACCTATTACAGCGTGAGTGAGAACGCCTCCCATACTGTTATTTATATGATGTCCTCCGACGGTAAGGAGGTCAGGCTGCTGACAAGGGACCATTGGTCAGAACACAGTCCTGCGTGGTTAGATGATGACAGGATTGCATTCCTGTCCGGTGAATCCGGGAGCCAGCAGATATGGGTGATGGATAAGGATGGCCGGCACCGTTCCAGACTCTCGGATACCGACAGGGATGTGGAGGGTTTCCTGTTTGCACCTGATTTGTCGAATGTCCTGATGGTTATGAGTGTGCCCAATCCTCTCGTCAGGGAGAAACAGTATGAGGATCTGCCAAAGGCTTCCGGTATGGTGGCCGATGACCTGATGTTCCGACATTGGGACAGCTGGGTGACAGCTCTTCCGCATCCTTATGTGGCTGCCTTTGACGGAAAGAAGGTCTCTGGGAATGTGTTCGATTTGATGGAAGGGGAACCGTATGAAAGCCCCATGCTGCCGTTTGGAGGAATAGAACAGTTTGCCTGGAGTCCCGACAGCAGGAGTGTGGCCTATACCTGCCGCAAGAAGGCCGGGCTTGATTATGCCAAAAGTACGGACTCTGACATATACCTTTATAATATCCAGAGCGGAGAGACCGTAAATCTGTGCAAGCTTTCGGGTACGGAGGATATGAACATGGGGTATGACACTAATCCGCAGTTCAGTGCCGACGGGAAACTGATAGCATGGCAGAGTATGGAGCATGACGGTTACGAGAGTGACAGGAACAGGCTGTACTTAATGAACCTGGAGACCGGGAGCAAATGGTCCGTCACCGAGGAGTTTGACAGCAATGTGGATGCCTTTGTCTGGAGCAAAGAGGGTTATGACATCTATTTCATAGGTTCATGGAAAGGCAGGATGGCATTGTTCAGCACAGATCCTGCGGGTAAAGTCAAGGAGCTGAGCAACGATGAGGCTGATTATAATTCACTCGCTATAGGCAATGATTTCCGCCTTATAGTGACCAGACAGTCTATGCAGTATGCCACTGAGATATACTCTTTTGATGTGAACAAGGGTCTGGCAGAGAAGATATCCCACGAGAATGACCACATATTCAGCCAGCTTGACAATATAAAGGTGGAGGAGAGGCATGTAACCACTACGGACGGAAAGGATATGCTTACGTGGGTGGTCTATCCTCCCAAGTTCGACCCATCTAAGAAGTATCCCACACTTCTTTTCTGCGAGGGTGGTCCCCAAAGTATGGTTTCACAGTTCTGGAGCTATAGGTGGAACTTCCGCATTATGGCCGCACAAGGCTATATAGTGGTTGCCCCGAACCGCAGGGGCCTTCCCGGTTTCGGACATGAGTGGAACGAGCAGATAAGCGGCGACTACGGAGGACAGTGTATGAAGGATTTGCTCTCGGCAATAGATGATGTATGCCGGGAGCCGTATGTTGACCGTAACAGGTTGGGGTGCGTGGGTGCAAGCTTCGGAGGTTATTCCGTCTATTGGCTGGCCGGTAATCATGAGGGACGATTCAAGGCTTTTATCGCACATGACGGTATTTTCAACTGCGAGCAGCAGTATGTGGAGACTGAGGAGATGTGGTTCCCGGAATGGGATCTGGGAGGGCCGTATTGGGAGAGGGATAACAGTACGGCTCAACGTACGTATGCTTCATCGCCACATCTGTTCGTGGATAAATGGGATACCCCTATACTCTGTATCCACGGTGAGAAGGACTACAGGATCCTCTACTCACAGGCTGTGGCTGCTTTCCAGGCTGCCCGACTGAGAGGGGTTCCGGCGGAACTGCTGCTGTTCCCGGACGAAAACCACTGGGTTCTCAAGCCTCAGAACGGAATATTGTGGCAGAGGACCTTCTTCGGATGGCTGGAGAGGTGGTTGAAGTGAGGATTGAATATTCCCTCACTTCTCAGTTCTTTCTTCTCTGCTGTTCCTGAAGACGCTGCTGCTCTTTCTGCATAGCTTCAAGGCGGGCCATCATGCTGCTCGCCTTCTTCTGTTTCTGGGGGTCGTTGCGGGAAGCCTGGTAGTTAGCTTCCAGTTTGGCGAGTATCTCCTTCTCATCAGTGGAACGACGCAGCCAAATCATGGTGAGTATGCTTACAAGACCTGAAATGAAATAGTAGTAGCATAGTCCGGATGAGTAGTTGTTGAACGAGAAGAAGAAGATTACCGGCATGAGGTACATCATCCATTTCATCATTTTCATCTGCTCCTCCTGTCCCGGAGCCTGTTGCTGCTGCCTCATGGAAATGACGGTGTTGATAATGTTGGTGACGCAGAACAGTACGCAGAATATGCTCAGATGTGTACCGATGAGAGGAATAGCCTTACTCCAGCTTATTATATCGTCGAATCCGGTCAAGTCAGTAGCCCAAAGGAAACTCTCCTGACGAAGCTCTATGGCGTTGGGTACAAAGAAGAAGAAGGCCATCCATACAGGCATCTGTACCAATGAAGGCAGACAGCCTCCCATAAGTCCTACACCATATTTGTTATATAGGGCCATGGTTTCCTGTTGTTTCTGCATGGCGTCCTCAGGCTTGGGGTACTTGGCGCTTATTTCATCCACATATGGCTTGAGGGCACGCATCTTGGCTGATGACATGAAGGATTTGAACTGTGCAGGGAATACAAGTGCCTTGACGATGAGTGTCATGAGCAGTATCACTATTCCCATGTTGAGATTCCACCTGGAGAGTAGGTTGAAGAGAGGCATGATGAGAAAACGGTTCATCTCACGTACCACAGGCCAACCTAAATCTATGACCCTGTTGAGACGGAATTTCCTGTTGGCGGATATCAGCTTGCTCTCGGCCTTGAGGAGAGCGTAGTCATTGGGCCCGAAATAGAAGTGCATGGTGGTGGGCTCGCTGCCTGTGGGGTCGAATGAGGTGTTGGCCTTGCTCTGGAATTTCTTCATGTAGCCCCTGCCTTTCTGGTAGGTGAGGCCTGAAAGGGTGGCGCCGGTAAGGGTCTGGTCAGATGCAAGGATGCATGAGAAAAACTGGTTCTTGTAAGCTATCCAGTCAATAGGTTCTTCCACTCCGGTCCTGGAGGTGGTCTTTCTCATGCCTATAATCTTAGACCTTATCTTATCTGTCAGTTTGTATGTGAGGGTGGTGTATCTCTGTTCGAACTCAAAGCCTTTTTCATGCTGGCGCAGGTTCTGGATCCAGTCAATGGAGATACTGTTGAGGTCCGTGCTGAAAAAATTGTCCATTCCTTGTGCCTTGATACTGAGGTCCAGAAGGTGACTGTCAGGCTTAAGCCCATAGCTGAAGTCAATATAACCGTGTCCCTGAACGGCAAGGCGCATCACGACTGAACTGTCAGTCTTCATGACCGGTTCAAAATAGAGGTCCCTGGTCTTAATGTTTTCGTTCTTGCCGTCAAGAAGGAAATTGAGGCTTATCTCATTTTGGTTGAAGAGGGTTACGTCAGTCCCGTCCTGTTCCTTGTATCCGTAGAGAACGGCTGATACGGGAATGGCTCCTTTAGTGGATATGTCTATGCTGACTTTTGCGTTCTTGAGAGTGACGGTACGGGCATCGCCGTTCATGGCATAAAAGAGCGGTGAAGCGGAATCGGCAGGCTCGGAGGCTACAGGGGCGTATGATGAAATCTCCGTCTCAGACTCTTGGACGGGCTGGGATATGGCTGTCTGTTGCCTGGATGCGTTAATGTCGGTTCCGGCTTTTCTGGCGGAGCGGTTTGTCCATATGATGATTCCAATCATGGCCAGGACTATCGTCATCAGGCCGAAATAGTTTCTTTTGTCCACTTGATATATCTTGTTTGGATTAACGGAGTGCAAAGTTACAAAAAAGATACGAGCATGGTCCTTAATGTGAGGGATATAAGTTTTTTTTTCTTGTTTCAAGTGAAAAATGAACGGGATTAACTAACTTTGTTTTTTGAAATCATATACTACCAGTATAGCGAGGAAAGTCAAACGAATAAGCCGGACATGAAGAAGATATTGTTTCTAACCGTTCTTTTTGTATCAGCACTGACGGGTTACGTTTGTGCTCAGGAGTCATCGGCCGTTGATGAATCTGTTCTGTCCGATTCTATCGCTATGGCTTACAATGCTCCGGTCAGCATTTCGGATATATCAGACAATCCGTTCTATTTCAGGCTTTTCATGCCACTTACTCTATATGGCTCCGTATTGGAGGAAGCCGTCGATTTACCTGGAGATTTCATATTTGGTGAGGAGGAGACAGATACAGATGATTCCGATCTGCTGCCTATTGAGGATTTTTCAGGCAAGGAGAATGACCTTGAGAGCTATATAAACGATGTCTTGATGAACGTTTATATGGAGCGTCCTGATATGGTGAAAATGACTGAACATGAGTTGCGTACGATTACTGCCACAGTCACTCTGGATACTGAAGGACTTGCCAACGGGCTTATTCAGCCGGAAACGAACCAGGGACAGAGGCTTTCAGACAAATATCAGCCTGAGCCTGTCAGCATAAAGCCCAAATACTGGAAGAAATTCGGCAAGTTTTCAGGCAAATATACCCAAAGCCAGTATTCGGAGAACTGGTATAAAGGCGGTGAGAGTAACCATTCCGTGCTTGCTCAGGTGACGTTGGAGGCTAACTATGCCAAGAAACAGGCCACTCTGGACAACAAGCTCGAGATGAAATTGGGTTATTACACCACCGAAGTTGACGGAAAGACCAAGATGAAGACCAATGAGGACCTGCTCAGAATGACTACCAAGTATGGGCTGAAAGCCTGGCAAAGCTGGTACTATTCCGCTCAGATACAGGGATATACCCAGTTTATGGCGGTATATGACAATAAGGTTCCCACCAAGCTGAAATCCAAGTTCTTCGCTCCGGCTTATGGCAATGTATCCATAGGTATGGATTACAAACCCAAGTTCAAGAACAACAATATCACGCTTTCCGCCCAGTTGTCACCGCTTTCATACAACTGCCGTTATGTGAGTGTTGACAGCATAGCTACTAATTTCGGCATTAAGGCCGGCCATAATTTCCTCAAGACGATAGGATCACGGGTGGAATCCAATTTCAAGTGGAAGGTAAAGGATTTCACATGGTCTTCCAAGGTGCAGTATTTCACCAATTACGAGAGTGTGGAAGCTAATTTCGAGAACACAATAGACTATCAGCTCAACAAGTATTTCTCATTGCAGTTCTTCTGTCACTGGAGGTTTGATGACAGTGTGAAGCGTAAAACGAACAAAGAAGGGGAACTGATGGGGTATCATCAGTACAAGGAATTCCTGACCTTGAACTTCAACTACTCCTGGTGATTCCTCCTTCTCTTCATTATCTCACTGCGGCGCATGAAAGGCGAGTCCGGCTCTCGGGCCATGTACCAGTATTCCATGTGGTCGGTTATGATTGGGAAGAGTCGTGTCAGGACAAGCAGAAGTTTTCCGGTGAATGTCAGTGTGGCGCGTCTGGAACGCTTGCGGATATGATTCAGCATGATTTGTGCCACACGTTCCGATGACATCATCTTTCCCTCCTCTCGAGGGGTTTCTCCCTGCTGGGAACCGTCTGCAAGAAGTGCGGTCTTGCGTATGTTGGATTCAGTGAATCCGGGCGCGTAGATCATGACGTGAAGTCCGTCATATAAGTGTTCAGAGCGCAGGGTGTCAAGGAAACCATTGATGGCAAACTTGGATGCTGAATAGCCTGTACGGCCAGGAAGGCCTTTATATCCGGCCGTGGATATTACTCCTACGACAGATCCTTTGGATTCCAGCAGATAGGGAAGAGCAAATTTGGTGCAATATACCGTACCCCAGAAGTTCACGTCCATGAGACGCCGTATCACGTTCAGGTCAAGATCCTTGAACAAGGCACGCATGGATATTCCGGCATTGTTGACAAGGATGTCAATACGACCGAACCGTATGATTGTCTGCTCTATAAGGTTGCGGCAGTCTTCTTCGACTGACACATCGGTTTTTACATATATGACATCAGAGAGAGCGGATAGTTCCTTTGATATGGCATCCAGCTTATCCTCTGACCGGGCAGCAAGGACGACCTTGGCCTTATATCCGGCCAGTAGTGTGGCTGTGGCCAAGCCTATTCCCGAACTGGCCCCGGTAACTATAGCCACCTTATCCCTGAAATAGTCTTTGTTATCCATTCCGTCTAATAATATGCCGTTAAGGTAATGTTTTTTTGTTATTTGTTGTTCCGGAATTCGTTTTCATGGAACAATAGGATACTTTTGTGTCCTTTTTGTGTAATTTCGCGGTTTGAAAAACAATTGGATATGACCGTAACACTTTTATTGCATTGTCCCGACAGACCGGGTATCATTGCGGACATAACGAATTTCATAACTGAGAACCGTGGTAATGTGGTTTATCTGGCGCAATTCGTGGACCATGTGGAGAACGTTTTCAATATGCGTATAGAGTGGAGTATTGATGATTTTCTTATTCCAAAAGAGAAAATATCGGATTATTTCGGCACTTTATACGCAAAGAAATACGATATGAACTTCCGCCTGTATTTCAGTGATGCAAAGCCTCGGATGGCAATTTTTGTGTCCAAGATGTCTCACTGCCTGTTTGACCTTCTGGCACGTTACAGCGCTGGTGAATGGAATGTGGATATACCGCTCATCGTGAGCAACCATCCGGATATGCAGCATGTGGCGGATATGTTCGGGATACCATATTATATATACCCCATAAACAAGGACAACAAACTTGAACAGGAGACTGCCATGCTGGAACTGCTTAAGGAGAACAGGGTGGATTTCATTGTACTGGCACGATATATGCAGATCATAGGTGACCGTATGATTGCTGCATATCCCAACAAGATCATAAACATACACCACTCGTTCCTTCCTGCATTCGTAGGAGCCAAGCCTTATCAGGCAGCCTTTGACCGTGGTGTGAAGATAATAGGTGCAACCAGCCACTATGTGACTGCTGAGCTTGATGCAGGTCCTATCATCTGTCAGGATGTGGTCAGGATCTCACACAAGGATATGCCCAAGGATCTTGTCAACAAGGGAAAGGACTTGGAGAAGATAGTCCTGTCTCATGCGGTCCAGAAGCATATAGAACACAAGATTCTGGTTTATAAGAATAAAACGGTGGTCTTCAGTTGAGACCGCCGTTTTGGCTATTGGCTGTTGACTTTCAGGGATTCGAGCTTGAACATCTCGTCGCGGTACTGGGCTGCCTCCATGAAGTCCATGCGTGAGGCGGCCTCGTTCATCAGGCGGCGGGTCCGTGCGATGGCTTTGTCAAGCTGCTGTGGGGTCATTGTGGCGATGACGGGATCAGCCACTGCTCTTATGCGTTCTTCATTCGAGTATGGCTTGGGCTCATCCTCCTGAGTATTCTGTATCAGCAGCGAGGTGTTGAGCGCCTTCTCAATCTGCTTGGGAGTTATGCAGTTCTCGGTGTTGTAGCTCATCTGCTTCTTGCGGCGGCGGTTGGTCTCGTTTATGGTCAGGCTCATGCTTCCGGTAATCTTGTCTGCATATAGTATCACCTTACCGTTCACGTTGCGGGCTGCCCGGCCGGCTGTCTGGGTGAGTGAACGGTGGTCACGCAGGAAACCCTCCTTGTCCGCATCGAGAATGGCTACTAATGAAACCTCGGGCAGGTCAAGCCCTTCGCGAAGGAGGTTCACGCCTACAAGTACGTCATACAGTCCTTTACGCAGGTCTGTCATAATCTGGATGCGTTCAAGTGTATCCACATCACTGTGTATATAGTTGCAGCGTACCCCGTTCTTAAGCAGATAGTCGTTTAGCTCCTCGGCCATGCGTTTGGTCAGGGTGGTTACCAGTACGCGCTCGTCACGCTCGGAGCGGATGGCAATCTCCTCCAGGAGGTCATCTATCTGGTTCTTGCTCGGACGCACCTCTATCTCGGGGTCGAGAAGGCCTGTAGGTCTTATAACCTGATCCACCACCACCCCCTCGCTCTCGGCCAGCTCATAATCGGCCGGAGTGGCGCTCACGTATATGGTCTGGCCTGTAAGCTCCTTGAACTCATCGAATTTAAGTGGACGGTTGTCCAGTGCGGCCGGAAGGCGGAACCCGTACTCCACAAGGTTGATCTTGCGGGCGCGGTCACCACCATACATGGCGTGCAGCTGAGGTACGCTCACATGACTCTCGTCAATTACGGTCAGGAAATCCTTTGGGAAGAAATCCAGAAGGCAGTAGGGACGGGTGCCGGCGGCGCGGCCGTCGAAATAACGGGAGTAGTTCTCTATGCCGCTGCAGTGGCCAAGCTCGCGTATCATCTCTATGTCATACTCCACACGCTCTTTCAGACGCTTGGCCTCAAGCGGCTTGCCTATCTCCCGGAAGTACTCCACACGCTCCACAAGGTCATCCTGAATGGCTCGGATGGCACGCTCCTGGCTCTCCTTGGTGGTCATGAACAGGTTGGCGGGGTAAATGCGGTAAAAATCGTATGTCTCTATCCGCTCGCCGGTCAGCACATCAAATTCCTCGATGGAATCAATCTCATCATCCCAGAACTGGATGCGTACAGCGGTGTCGTTGTAGGCCAGGTTTATATCCACATTCTCGCCCTTGACGCGGAAACAGCCACGTGACAGCTCTATGTCATTGCGCGTGTATAGGCTGTCTATCAGTTTGCGCAGCAACACGTTACGGTCTATCCTGTCACCTCGGTGGAGTTCAATCACGTTGTTGTAGAAATCGGCAGGATTACCCATGCCGTAAATGCAGGATACGGATGATACCACAATCACGTCATTACGGCCAGAGAGGAGGGCCGATGTGGCCGACAGGCGGAGCTTGTCAATCTCATCGTTTATGGCCAGGTCCTTCTCTATATAGGTGTCGGTGGCAGGCAGATATGCTTCCGGCTGGTAGTAATCGTAGTATGACACGTAATACTCCACTGCATTGTCAGGAAAGAATGCCTTGAACTCGCTGTAGAGCTGTGCGGCCAGGGTCTTGTTGTGGCTCAAGACCAGGGTGGGACGCCCTATGTTCTTTATCACGTTGGCTATGGTGAATGTCTTGCCCGAGCCGGTTACTCCGAGCAGGGTCTGTGCACGTGCACCGCTGAGCAGACCTTCAGTGAGCTGCTGAATGGCCTGCGGCTGGTCGCCGGTGGGCTGGAACGGTGAAACGAGCTTGAACTCCATAGTGTGTTGATTGGCATGAACTACAAAGATACTGCATTTTTATGGTTTACAATCGTTAACTACGGATATGCTTTTGCCGTTTTGCGGGTTGTATGTTGTACTTGGAGGTTTTTTTGTAAATTTGGTGCTCTAAATGAAATGTATGACAGTTGAAGAGAGAGAACGGAGAGCCGGTGAATTGTTCAGGGCCGGATATAACTGTTGCCAGGCGGTGGCTATGACTTTTGCCGATGTGATAGGACTGCCGGAGAGTGAGATTGCGCGGCTGGCAAGCGGATTCGGTGGCGGGATGGGCCGTATGCGTGAGGTGTGCGGCACGGTGTCGGCCATGACAATGGTGGCGGGAGCGATGATTCCGGCCAATGATGTGAACGACAAGGCGGCCAAGACGGCAAACTATGCACTTGTGCAGGAGATGGCGGATGAGTTCCGTGAGATGAATGGAAGCATAATATGCCGTGAGCTGCTGGGGCTGACAAATCCTGAAGGTACACCGGTCCCTTCTGACCGCACTCCGGAGTATTACAAAAAGCGTCCCTGCGGCGAGCTTTGCGCTATAGCGGCAGGGATAATAGCAAGAAAACTAAAAACACAGGAATAATGAAAAGACTGTTTCTGATTCTGGCATCTGCGCTTGGTTTTACCGGCGCGTATGCTTGCACGAACCTGATAGTGACTAAAGGTGCATCGGCCAGCGGCTCTAACATGTGTACATACGCGGCTGATTCGCACCAGCTTTACGGAACCCTGCATTACACTCCTGCTGCGGATTTCCCTGCGGGGGCGATGAGGGAGATTATTGACTGGGACAGCGGCAAGCGTCTGGGTGAGATTCCTCAGGCTGCTCATGTCTATTCGGTTATAGGCAATATGAACGAGCACCAGCTTGTGATAGGTGAGACCACGTATGGCGGGCGTGAGTTCATAGACACTACGGCCATACTGGATTATGGCTCGCTGATCTATATAGCGTTGGAGAGGTGCAGGACAGCACGTGAGGCCATTCTGCTTATAGATAATCTGATGCAGGAGTACGGATATGCATCGGAGGGGGAATCTTTCACGCTCTGTGACCCGAACGAGATATGGATAATGGACATTATGGGCAAGAACCCCAGGTTCGACAAGAAGGGACGCAACGTGAACCGCGGTGCCGTATGGGTGGCCAAACGTATTCCTGACGGTTATATCTCAGGTCATGCCAACCAGTCGCGCATAACCACCATTGATTTCAATGACCCGGACAACTGCCTCTATGCCAAGGATGTGATAAAGCATGCCAGGGAGCAGGGTATCTTCAGCGGCACGGACGAGGAGTTCAGTTTCTGCGATGTCTATAACCCTCTGGATTTCGGTGCAGCACGCGGATGCGAGGCCCGGGTATGGTCATTCTTCAACCGGTTTGCCGACGGAATGGATGAATATCTGGATTACGCAATGGGATATGACTTGAAGAAACATATTCCGCTGTATGTCAAGCCGAATAAAAAAATATCAACAAAAGAGCTGGCTGACATGATGCGTGACCACTATGAGGGAACACCTATGGATATGACTGTCGATATAGGTGCCGGAGGCAGCCGCCTGCCATATCGCTGGCGGCCAATGGAGTTTGAGTATCAGGGCTGGGAATATGTGAACGAACGTGCCATAGCTACTCAGCAGACGGGCTGGTGGTATGTGGCGCAGTCGTGTCCGGACAGGAAATACGGTATTTTCTGGTTCGGTGTGGATGATGCGGGAACATCACCGCTGATGCCTTTCTTCAGTTGTACAAATGCTGTTCCGGAATGCCTGCGTGAGGGAAACGGCTCTTTAATCGAATACTCGGAGACTTCCATGTACTGGGCTGTCAGCAGGATTGCCCAATTTGCATACCTGCGTTATGACAGGATTGGTGCAGAGGTGCGTGATGTGATAGACAAATATGAGAACGAAATGATAGCGAAGGCTGATGATACATATACCAAAGCTATGGGTATGGCCGGAACTGAGGCAAACAGGTATCTGACAGCCTTCGGTGTGGACAACGCATCAGACCTGTTCCGTAGATGGCAGGCGCTCGATAAGTATCTTTTGGTAAAATATATTGATGGCAATATAAAACGCCAGAATGAAGACGGCTCATTTACGGATAACGGATATGACAGGAACATACCGGAGTTTCCCATACAGGAAGACTATTCTGACAAGTGGAAGGAGAGTGTAGTCCGGGATCATGGTGACATCCTCCGGATACGTAAATAATATTAAAAAAGAGAACAAGTTTGCTCTGTTCGGCCAAATTAGGTAATTTTGCAGGTTGAAACAGAAAAGGCATAATGCGTAGGGGTATAACACTTCTTATTACGGTTGTCCTGGCAGTGGTGACGCTCTCCGGATGTGGCGGGTATAACAAGATACTCAAGGCATCGGACTATAACACCAAGTACAGTATGGCAAAGAACCTTTTTGCCGAGGGGCGGTTCACTACTTGCAGTTCCGTGCTTGAGGAATGTGTGGTGATGCTTCATGGTACGTCAAAGGGAGAGGAATCTATGTTCCTGTTAGCCTCATGTTATTTCAATATGGACGACTATCTTTCCGCATCACAGTATTTCCAGAGTTGTTTTACCCGGTATCCTAACAGTGATTATTCGGAAAGTAGCCTTTTCATGATGGGCAAGAGCCTCTTTCTGGATATGCCGGATCCGCGTTTGGATGCTTCAAGTACCAATAATGCGATTTCATCATTGCAAAGGTTTGTTGAGACTTATCCCAACAGCAGGTATCGTAAAGAGGCTGAGGAAATGATTTACGAAATGTATGACCGACTGGTTGAAAAGGAAAAGGGATCGGCTGAACTGTATTACAATATGGGGCTTTATCTCGGAAACAATTACCGGTCATGTATAATAGTGGCTCAGAATGCCATGAGAGATTACCCTTACACAAAATATCGTGAGGATCTCTCAGCATTGGTCCTGAGAGCGAAATTCCAGCTGGCACAGGAAAGTGTGGCTTCCAAGAAGGATGAACGCTACAGGGACGCCATTGATGAATACTATGCTTTCAAGAATGAGTTTCCTGAAAGCAAATACATGAAGGAGGCCGATAGGATATTCAGGATCTCTACAAGAAACATAGAAGGTAAAGAACAAATACAAGACTGATAAAATGGATTTTAAGAAAACAAATGCATCGACCAACACAGTGACACGTGATCTGGTTGATTTCGTGAAGGATACCGGCAATATTTACGAGAGTGTTGTCATAATGGGCAAACGTGCCAATCAGATTTCGGCTGAGATGAAGGAGGAACTCAAACAGAAACTGGATGAGTTCAGTTCAACTACTGATAATCTGGAGGAAATGTTTGAGAACAGGGAACAGATTGAGATATCCCGTTATTACGAGCGTCTTCCCAAACCGACTCTTATTGCAGCCCAGGAGTTTGAAGACGGCAAGATTTACTGGCGTAATCCAGCCAAGGAGAAAGAGAATTTCTGATGAAGATAGAGTTCTACGTACATCAGATATGGCTGGCTCTCATCTGTGTGTTGATGATTGTCAGCCTTATTTATCCCATTGCCTCTTTTGCGGTTGATGGAGGTGAGGTCATCCGTCTCACAAATTTCCGTTTGCTTTATGAGGATGGTTCGGCAAAAGGTGCCCTTTGGGGATTGGGAGTATTATTGATTATTAACCTGGGTGTGGCTGTTTTTGAGTTGCTGCTCTCTGGTTTCCGTAACTTCGTACTTCAGAAGAGACTCATTATTTTCATGATGCTTCTTACGGTAGGTTATTACCTGGTTCTTGTTCTCTACATATTGCTGCTCAAAGGAAGTGCATCATTCATTCCCGGAATACCTGTCGCTTTTCCTTTAGTATGCCTTGTCCTGGAGTATATGTCCATTCATGGTGTCTCCAAGGCCGAGGCTGAGATTCTGGCCAGGGCAAACGGATTCCGTCTTCGTGACTGAATCAAAGGATTCCCTAAAGACTGATAAGATAAGTGGCCCGGAGTGAAATGGAACTGTTTGCACAGCGTGCGAAGTAATCGCTTTTGCTGATTCCGTAAATATTTCCCAGTCCGAAATAGTATCTGCCCTCAATTCCGAAAACTCCCAATCCGGTCCGTAACTCAACTCCCAATCCGGCAGAAACACCGTAATCCAGTTTGTTCTCTATCGGGCGGTCATATTGATAAACTACATGGTTAGGCCTGTTAACGGTGTTCCAAGGTCCTGATCCACTCTTTTCCTGAACTTCGTAAAGCAGGTAAGATATTTGTGGACCTATGTTGAAATATCCTTGGAATCCTCTGTATTCACGACCAAATCCCATGTGGGCGAAAAACGGAACTTCCATATAGTTCAGTTGACGGGTATATTCGTTGCCGGATCCGTCATCGATATATTCTGTCCAGCCTCGGGTGACCCAATTGCATTCAATCTGAATTCCATTGATAAGAAAGAAATATCTCTCAGAAATGTGTCTTAATGTAACTCCGGCAATGGGGCCCAGACTTATGTCCTGTTTGATAGAAGGAATGAATGTAATGCTGTTGGTGCCGACACCTCCGTTGATTCCAAAGGAAAGGTTGTTCCTGGGATCACCGACCTGGGCACCAACGGGCACTTCTGTCAGAAACAGAAAGGATAGGAGTATTATTATGAGGAACGGTATTCTTTTCATCATCTCTTAGCGGTCATAATCTATCTTATCCACTTCATAACTGTCAGACAGATGGATAAAAAACACCTTGCGGTTTATGAAGCCACCCCAGTTGTTGACTCTTTCAAACTTGAATCCCATCTGTACGGGATTAATTCTTATGTACTTAAGGTTTTCTTCAAGTTCGTCTCCATATTGTGAGGCACCTTTCAGAAAGAAGTAGGATGTGTCAAAACCGTATGAGGCATAGCTGGGATAACTGATTATCATCTGTCGACCAAAGGCACGGCGGAAAGTATTGCCGAAATCTATTGATTCCTTGAGCATGTTGTTTGTATAGAACCAGCTGTAGAACCAAGTATCAACCTCGTACATTTCATCAAGATGGTCAACGGTATATGTCTGGTATTCCGGATAGCCGAACAGATGTGTCTCAATCACTTGATCCTTGTTCCTGGTGATGAGTTGGAGCATAGGCAGCGCAGTGACGAGTGGGCTTGCTTCCTTGGAATTGATAATGAATATATTCTGATAATCCGGTTTAAGTCTGCCTGTTATGGATACGTTCAGATTCCTGAGTGCTATTGTCTCGTGTGGGATATTCCTTTCAATGATCTCGTTCATCAGGCCATTTATGAATTCGTTTGAAGTGCCGTCAGCTGCATCGATGACAATTATGTTGGGCTTCCTGAACTGTTTGAAGAAGTGATCATATACCTCATGATAGATGTATGACTGGGGTGTGTTGAGCTGGAAAACGTGAGGATTGGAAAACACAAAATCAGCGTTGGAATTGAGAGGGAGTACAAGCGGAATATTCTTTTCAGATGACCATCTTGACGCTTCTCCTATCTGTGCGGCCTCCTTGGAGCCGAATATCACAAGATCCATATCATCCATTCCTTCAGATGACAGGATGGAGCTGATCCTTTCTGCACCGTTCCGGCCGGAATCAATAACTTTCAGATTGACCGATATCCTTTCATCCTTAAGCTTTTCAATTCCAAGGAGCACCCCTTGAAGGAATTCAACCATCTTCATCTGATCGACAGTCGATGCATCCGAAAGGGAGAATGGGAGAATGAGGGCAGCATTGACCTTGCCGGTCTCATGTTTATGTTTTGGGGTGTTTAAGCGAAACAGAGTGCTGTCGGGGATTGATTCCAGCACAATCTCTGCTTTATGTCGGCTCTGCTCCCTCTCTCTGAGTTCCCGTGCAGAGAATGGTATTATGACCTCCGCCCCGTTGCGCAGTTTTGACTTGCGATATTGCGGATTGGCCTCAAGGAATTCAGCCTGAGTAATGTCATATGTCTTGCAAATGCGGAAAATGGTCTCGCGACGCTTGACCACATGTATGCATTTGTACGGTTCTTCCTGAGTGTTGACTGATTCATTGGCGGACGTGATGACTTCAGGGATACTCTCCTCTGAGGTCTCAATTGTGGAGGCAAGGGGTGATGAACCGGTAGGGGCTGGTATGGTGATTACCTGACCTATCTTGAAATTCTGAGCGGAAAGTCCCGGGTTGGCATCCATTATCTCCTTGACTGAAACATTGTTCTCGACCGACAGGCGGTAAAGGGTCTCACCCTGTGCTATGGTATGGAACTTACCGTTAGTCTGAGCTGAGTCTGTGCTACGTACGACAGGTATCTTGAGCTCCTGGCCTATACGGATAACCGTCTCGCTCCCCGGATTGAGTCTTATGATTTCATCTTCGGTCACACCATACATCCTGGATATGGAGTATAGCCCCTGACCTGCTGTTACTGTATGCAGGAAATACTGTTGTTCCTGCGCCTGTAGCGTTGAGAATAATGTGGTGGCAAGAAACAACAGGGCGGTAAAAAGGATTTTCAGATATCGTGTCATCTCTATTTTGTTTTCTTAATCCGCAAATTTACAAAAAACGGTTCACCCGAATGGAATGATGAGAGAATAATCTGATTAATTTTGCGTTTTGAAATAAAGATGGACTAATTATCCAAACTGAAGACAAGATGAAGGATTTGACAGGGAGAAAAATACTAATGATATTCATTCCGGCTTTGATAGGATGTCTGACATGTTTTTCGGGCGTGCCTGTTCCAAGTGTTAAACTCACATTGATAACGGTTTCCAATGACACAACATATATCAATCCCGGGGAATCCGGCTCAGAATCATATACTGTACCACTCAAGGTGGAGTTCAGTTCCTCAATTGTTTCAGATGACGGGAAAGAGTACGTTTTGTTTCCGGAGTGGCAGGTCCTAAGGACATATACTGACGGTGAAACGTCAAAATCAGAAAACTACCTCAAGCGTCAGGAGAGCAATACTGATTTTGAATTTACGGACTGGGGTAATTTCCGGGTGTCCTTTTCCTGGTCTTACAGAGATAAGGATTCTCTGAACACAATTCCTGGTTATGAGATAGCTCCCATGAGTTTTGTCATAGATGATTCGGAAGTAAAGCTTTTCAACGCTTTCTCACCCAATGAGGACGGAATAAACGATGACTATCGTATTTATGTGCGTTCCATAGCAAGGCTTGAGATAGCTATTTTCAACCGCTGGGGACAGTTGATTAAAAGTATTTCAGGAAAGACAGAGGATATCCTTACCGCAGAGGATGAGGCTACGCGTGATGCTGACGGTGGTTATCTTATTAACTGTTGGGACGGAAAACATAACGGCAAGGTTGTAAGTGACGGTGTATATTTCATAAATGTTAAGGCTGTGGGTGCCGGAGGTAAGGTGTATGAAAGGAGGGCCGACATAAACGTATTGACAGGGACCGGAATACGGATGTGATGGAATGGATAAAAGCAGGATTATTGTAACAGGTGCCAGGTCCAACAACCTGAAGAACATAGATGTGGAGATCCCGCATAAATCACTGACCGTGGTAACGGGCCTGAGCGGAAGCGGTAAGTCTTCACTTGCATTCGATACGATATATGCTGAAGGTCAGCGTCGTTATATTGAGACCTTCTCTGCATATGCGAGGAATTTTCTGGGTAATCTGCAACGTCCTGATGTGGATCGTATTACCGGACTTAGCCCGGTAATCTCAATTGAACAGAAAACGACCAACCGTAATCCGCGCTCAACTGTTGGTACTGTTACTGAAGTATATGATTATCTGAGACTTTTGTTTGCACGTGCAGGTGAAGCCTATTCCTATTTGAGCGGAGAGAAGATGGTCAAGTTCACTGAGGAGCAGATAGTGAACCTTATTACTACTGACTATGAGGGGCAGCGGATATACATTCTGGCTCCGCTGGTGCGCAACCGCAAGGGCCATTACAAGGAACTGTTTGAAAATATCCGCCGCAAGGGTTACATAAATGTTCGTGTAGATGGTGAAATACGTGAGGTTAAACCCGGTATGAAGCTGGACCGTTATCGGAACCATGATATAGAGGTGGTGATTGAGAAACTTGTGGTGAATGATAAATACCACCATCGCTTGACAGACAGTGTGGCATTGGCCATGAAGCAGGGTGACGGACTGATGATGGTTCTTTCCATGCCTCAGGAGACTATTCCAGGTCGTCAGGAGCAGGGCGTGCTCAAACACTACAGCAAACGTTTGATGTGCCCCTCAACAGGCATTTCTTACCATGATCCCGCGCCGCATAACTTCTCTTTCAACTCACCACAAGGTTTTTGTCCAAAGTGCAAAGGACTGGGTTACATTTCAGCGGTTGATGAGGACAAGGTGCTGCCAGATCGCTCACTATCTGTCAGAAAAGGTGCGATAGCTCCATTGGGGCCATTTAAAAATACACTTATATTCAGACAGATAACAGCTCTGCTCAATAAATATGACTATACACTTGATACCCCTATTTCAGAAATGTCCGGTGATGTCATAGACGAACTCCTGAACGGCAGTGATGAACGCATAAAGGTGCAGATTACCGGCATTAACAGTGAGGCCGACGCCGTGTTCATGGAGTATGAAGGCGTGGTCAAGTACGTGCGCTCGCTACAGCAGCAGACTGACCTGACGGCGGCAGAGCAGAAGTGGGCCGACCAGTTTGCCGTGACACGTGTATGCCCGGAGTGCGGCGGTGCCCGGTTGAACCGCGAGGCTCTGAATTTCCGCATAGACGGAAAGAACATATATGAACTGGCATCGATGGATATCCAGGACCTGTATGAATGGGCATGCAATGTAGAGTCCCGCCTGGGAGAGCGCCAGCGGACGATAGCATCAGAAATACTGAAGGAGATACGTACCCGCCTGCATTTCATGCTCGATGTAGGGCTGGACTATCTGTCGCTCAACCGTCCGGCGGAGTCATTATCCGGTGGTGAGGAGCAGCGTATCCGTCTGGCCACACAGATAGGTTCCAAACTGGTAAATGTCCTGTACATCCTTGATGAGCCCAGCATCGGACTTCATCAGCGTGACAATGTAAGGCTTATAGAGTCTTTGAAGCAATTGCGCGATACAGGCAACACTGTCATGGTGGTGGAGCATGACCGTGACATGATGCTGGCCGCTGACTGGATTATTGACCTGGGGCCACGTGCGGGACGCAAGGGTGGTGAAGTGGTGTTCCAGGGTACTGTACCGCAGCTTTTGGAAAAAGATACGCTTACTGCCGGTTATCTGAACGGGAAACTGGATACTGCCGACGGCAACCTTTCCGGGCGTCGTCAGGGAAACGGGCAGAGCATCGTTCTGCATGGCTGCCGCGGCAACAATCTCAAGAATATGGATGTGGAATTTCCGCTGGGCAAGCTTATCTGCGTGACGGGTGTATCAGGCAGCGGAAAGTCAACACTTGTAAATGAAACCCTGCAACCCATACTTTCACAAAAGTTTTACCGTTCGCTGAAAGAACCGCTTGCATACGATTCTGCAGAGGGAGTTGAATTTATAGATAAGGTGGTGGATGTGGACCAGTCGCCCATAGGACGCTCCCCGCGTTCCAATCCGGCGACATATACCGGCGTGTTCAGCGAGATACGCCAGCTCTTTGTGGAGTTGCCGGAGTCAAGAATCCGTGCCTACAAGCCGGGACGGTTCTCTTTTAACGTATCGGGTGGCCGATGCGAGGCCTGCGGCGGCAACGGCTACAAGACCATTGAGATGAATTTCCTGCCCGATGTGATGGTGCCTTGCGAGGTGTGTTACGGCAAGCGCTACAACCGCGAGACCCTGGAGGTACGCTACAAGGGCAAGTCCATAGCCGATATTCTGGATATGACCATCAACATGGCGGTGGAGTTCTTCGAGAATGTGCCCAATATACTGAACAAGATAAAGGTTCTACAGGATGTCGGTCTGGGATATCTCAAGCTGGGTCAGCCATCAACCACGATTTCAGGAGGTGAGAGCCAGCGCGTGAAACTGGCCACGGAACTCTCCAAACGCGATACTGGCCGCACATTATACATTCTGGACGAGCCTACCACTGGTCTGCACTTTGAGGATATCCGTGTTTTGATGAACGTACTCAACCGCCTGGTTGACAAGGGTAACACTGTGATCGTGATTGAACACAACATGGATGTAATCAAGCAGGCCGACTGGATCATTGACATCGGACCTGAAGGAGGACGTGGTGGCGGTATGATAGTTGTCCAAGGCACACCCGAGCAGGTAGCCGCCTCAGGTAAAGGCTACACCTCAAAGTTCCTCGCCGAGGAACTCTCCCGCTAAAATTATACAATTGGGGGGCTGACCCTTTTTGTGTCATTTTACCTTGATGGTCTCTTTTGTGCCGGCTCCCTGGAGAGTGATGTTGTAGATGCCGGAACCTGAATCGGGCCTGGGAAAGGAGAGGGATTCCGATGCCTGGGCAGTGCCGATAAGACGGCCGTCCATACCTGTAACTGATACTTTCTCACCGGCTTTTGCATCGGAAACCATTACGTTGATTGTCTGGTCGGTGCTGCTGACACTCATGCGTGCGCTTACTCTGCCGATAGCCTGAACCGAGCTTGTCTTGGGATTGATAAGGTACATTCCGCAGTGATATTCAGTGCGGTAATCATCTCTGCGCCCGATCTTCTCCAAGGTTGACATGTAGAGCATTCCGTCTATTCTGGCGATGTAATATCCTGTTATTTCCATAGTGAACTGGCCGTGTTGCTCACTGTCCGGCATTTTGCAATAAGCCAGTTCTGTTCCGTCCTGGTTCATGATCTTAAATCCCTTGATGACCTTAATTCTTGTAATATGACGATAGGTGATATCATCTTTCGTAGATTCCGAACCCGGGTCCGGAGTATCAAGGAAGTCCACATCGGCCACAATGTACTCCCACTTATCATCGGAGTTGAACAGGTTCTGGCTGATCATAACCTTTGATGTGGGATAATAAGAGTTGTCCACGTCACGATATTCAAAACTGAGCAGGGTGGGCTCATATCCGGAATCGGAATTATCGGAGAAATCAAACTGCCAGTCGGTGCCGTTGGCGGATTTCTGCCAGTAATTGCAGGCTGTCTCAGAGTTGCTGATATTAACCGAGGCCTTTACATCCGATTGGCTCCGGGCAACCATAAGTTCGGACTGAGTCCTTTTGTCGTGGAAATCATATACAGCCATATAAGCTACGCCGTCATTGGCCAGTTCCTTGGGGATGGGCTCGAATCCGCCGCTGCTCATACGGTCAGTCATAATCACATTCTGTGAACGGGCCGGCATGTATAATGCCAGCAATGCCATAACAGTCAAAGTAGAATTTCTCATAATGCAATTTGTTAATTGTTGGTGTGACAAAAGTACTCATATGACCGATAGGGGGTGTGGTGGAATCCGCCACATCACGTGAGGTGAATTTATGGTTGTCCTGTAAAAATCATTGACTATCTTAGCAGACTCTAATTAGTATATGCGCAGATTTGGTTTGACATTCCTTATATTGCTGTTTTCCTGCGATATGATGCCGGTCAGGGGTGCTGCGCTACGTTTTTTGAATTATACATCGGCCGATGGTCTGAGCTCCAATACCGTGCTCTCCATGCTGCAGGACCGTGACGGCCTGATATGGATAGGGACCACAAACGGCCTGAACAGGTTTGACGGCTGCACATTCAAGGTCTACAAACGGTCCGATGGCTTATCTGACAACCAGATCAACGCTCTGGAGGCGGATAAAGCCGGCCGGCTGTGGATAGGAACATCCGCCGGCCTGTGCCTGATGGAGGGGCAGGAGATAAAGGCGTGCCGCACAGACGGTTATGTAAGGGCGCTTCTTTGTGATACTGATGGTTATCTGTGGGTAACATACAATGACTGGAGAATAGAGAAGATTGACATATCCGATGAATCATTCCCGGTTGTGGCCCAGTCATCATACGGCTCAGGTCTGGTAGAAGGGGATTATTATTACAACCAGTTGTATGCCGATGCTAATGGCGATATATGGATAGGTGGTCGTCTGGTTGCCGGCATGAAGATCACAGACCGCCAGACGGCGCAGGTGCAGGCTTATGAGGGGAGCGGGTGCATAGGTAGTTTCGCTCCCGGCATGAACGGTGGGTTGATTGCGTTCAATGACTTTACCACGATGCTGCAGACGTTTGACGGCACCAGGTTTGTGAACATCGGCTCTATGCCTATAGCACACTGCCGCTTACTGAGGGACCGCCAGGGGCGTCTTTGGGCTGCGGGACACAGCGGCATTATGATAGTTGATGAGGATAATCCTACAAGAAGTGAGGTGCTCCGGCATGATCCATCTGATCCTTATTCACCCGGTCCATCGGAGTTTTACTGCGTGCTTGAGGACAGGTATGGAAACTTGTGGTTCGGTGGCGACAAAGGTGTGGCGGTATATACGAGTCTTATCAATATGCTTGAGAACCACCTTCAGGGTGATAACATCACCGCATTGCTGGAGGCAAGTGATGGCCGGATGTGGGTGGGAACCAAAGAGGCGAACGTGACAAGCCTGTATGAGGACAGTAAGGGATGCATATATACCGGATACTGGGAATTCGGCAAGGGTTTTGACAGGTTTGACCCTTCTACAGGACTTACGCACAGGTATGTTCTGCGCGGTGAGATACTGTTCCTGCAGGATAAGGTGTATTCTGGTGACCTTATAGGCGCCAACTGGTACAACGGGTTCCTGGAGGACAGCCGGGGCAACTTCTGGTGTATTACATGGGAGGGTTACGGACTGAACCTGTTTGACCGCAGTAAAGGGGAGTTTCTGTCTCCACGGTGGCTCAGTCCTTTTAAAAGACCCACTCCCGATGTGGACAGTCCAACCTATGTCAGTTCCCGTCTGGGCAGCTGCGCCATTGAGGACAGCAAAGGCAGGCTATACTACGGCACCACCTTTGCCGGACTGAACATAATAGATCCCGATACCAGGTTGGTAAGGAAATACATTACCGATGACAACATAACAGATCTGGCCATCGTGACCGATGACCGTGTGTATGCAGGCACCCATCGGGGGCTGTTCGTGCTCTGTGACGGTGACAGTAGCGGCTGGATGGCCGACGGCATGAAGATAAACAGCGTCGAGGCGGACCGTCAAGGACGCATCTGGGCCGGTACCGATGAGGGCCTGATATTTATAGATACCGACTCTACCTGCGGAAAGGTTCCGGGGTGGATAGGTATATCGCAGGATATATTCAGCGAGCGGGTTTCATGCCCGCTTCACGACGGTTCCCTTGCATTTGGCGGCAGCTCGGGGTATGATACATTCAACCCAGATACGCTGATTGCCGCATCCTCCGGTATGCATCTCATGGTCTGTGATTTTACCCTTGAAGGCGGGCACCTGCAGCTGTCGTTCTCAGTCACGGATATCCCTTTAGGGCGACATGTTGAATACAGGTATAAACTTGAAGGACATGATTCAGAGTGGATTCCTGCCACATGGCAGCAGGCCAGAGTCAATTATTCCGGACTGGCTCCCGGCCGATATGCGCTCAGGGTGGGGTGCACGGATATTTTTGGCCGATGGGAGCACGGAGACGAGCTGTCGCTTCCCATAGTCATCCGGCCTCCGTTGCTGCTCAGATGGCCGTTCATCATACTCTATCTGTTGATTACAGGCACCCTTCTCTGGCTGTTCATCTGGCTCAGGGAGCGTAACCTGAGGATTGAGAAGGCCAGGCTTGAAGAGGCTGTGAACAAAAAGACATCGGAACTCAGGGCAGAGATAGAGACCCGTAACCGTTTCTTCTCTATCATATCTCATGACCTAAAGAATCCAGTGACAGGGGCTGCACAACTGGCTTCGCAGTTATCGGTCAACATAGAAACATTGGATCATGAATCACTTAAAAGTGGAGTAAACATCCTGCGTGACGTCTCCAACAGCACGCGGGAAATGCTTGAGGACCTGTTGCTTTGGGCTGTCAGTCAGAATGATATGATTAAGGCTGAGATCCTGCAGGTTCCGCTGGATGAGATAATTGACAGTTCGCTGTCAAATGTCAGTGACCGTGCAAGAACCAAAGGTATAAGCATAGAGAAACAGATACCTGACGGCCTGATGGTGTCATGTGACCGCCAGCTGCTGGTAACGGTACTCAGGAATATTCTGGAGAATGCGGTCAAGTACTCATATCCGGGCGGAACGGTAACGGTTATGGCGGCGGATACTGAACGGGCTACGGAGATATCGGTCAATGACCAGGGGCCCGGAATCAGTCAGGAAAAGATGGATGACCTGTTCAGGATAGACAAGATGCACTCCACCGATGGTACCCAGGGCGAGAAAGGCACGGGACTGGGGCTGATCATATCTCGTGAACTTCTGCTCAGGATGGGGGCTGGTATATCGGTCAGGAATCTTCCGCAAGGGGGATGTTCGTTTACTGTAACTCTTAATAATCAATGATATGGCTCAGACAAAGAAGATACTTCTGGTAGATGACTCGCAGATTTTTCTTATGGGACTCAGGATGGCGTTCCAGGCAGCGGATTGGGTGAGTGGGACATTTGAGGCACGTAACTCGGAACAGGCGCTCAGGACACTGGCTTCGCATGACGACATAAGCCTGGCTATAATTGACGTATGTCTTGAAAAGAGAGCCGACGGTCTGGAACTGATACGTCAGATCAGGGATAAATATCCGGCTGTCAAGACTGTTGTCCTGTCACAATACAAGAATCCGGATTTCATATGCAGAGCCATTGTATCGGGGGCATACGCATATATTGCCAAAGACTCAGAAGCCGATGTCATAGTGTCAGCATCAAAGAATGTGGCCGAAGGCTGCTGCATATTCTTTGGCGACACAATCCCCAAGGATCTGCTTACCCGTCTTTTTGGAAATCCGGATAACATCAAGGCTGGAAAGCCGCATCAGCTCTCGGTTCAGGAACTGGCCGTATTACAGTATGCAGCATCAGGATACGGCAACTCCCAGATAGCCACACTCCTGAACATATCATCCAATACTGTTGAGAGTTATAAGGAGCGTATCAAGAACAAACTGGGTTATAACACTCTGATTGAGTGCGTTGCCTTTGCTGTCAGCAACGGGCTGATCAGCTTTAAAGACTAAAAATTACACGGTACGCTTTCTTGCCGGACTTAAATAATAAAAAAAGTGAGGATGACTACTTTTTTAGTCATCCTCACATAATTGTGCAACTGGATCAGAAAATGTAGAGGTAAGATATGTCTGAATTGCAGCTGATTACCTGCTCTACGGCTCCGGTGGCGGGGTTATATGAGAATACCCCTGACTGGTTTACTCCGTATGCTGTAAGATAGAACAGGTTATCATGCTTTACTATGCATACGCTGTGACCGTCAGTGTTGGGTATTCCGTCAATCCTGGTTATGGTCTTGGCATTGAGGTCTATCACGGTGGCTATGGTGTTACGGGCGGTGTAGGGATTGCTGTCGTTAAGTTCCGGGATGCCTACAAATGCAATCAGCTTGCCGGAACCTATATAGCAGGTGTTGTATATGGTCGATGCCTTCCAACCCGGAGTCCCTGCAATGACGGTGCCGCTTACGTCCCATGAACGGCTTTCATCAAAATCCTGCTGTCCTGCGGGTATGCACACAAATCCGTTGCGGAGATATTGTGGGTTATAGCCAAAATAGCCGGCACATGCCACATATATATCCTGGCCCTCATTCATGAATATCATGTCTTTAAGGTAAGGACGAGTGGGGAAACAGAGACCTGTGGCTGACTCTGATATGACCTTGACCACGGTATCGGCCTTGATGTCAATGATGGCTACATCAGACTGGCGGTAATCGGCAAACGGCATCCAGTCCGGGCCAAGCTGGTTAAGTGCCAGATACATGTAGTCTCCGCGGATAATGCCTATGGCTGGCTCGGGTGACAGGTCCGAATAGGCATAGCCTGACAGGTCAATCTGTCCAATTGTGTTGAGTGTTTTGGGATTGACTATGTCTATACGGCCTAATGTATAGAGCGGGATGTATGCCTTATCAGAGTTTACGTAGATTAGGCTGTAGGGGCTTGAACCGGGTACTATCTGCTTGGTGGCAGCTACTCTGAAACCGTCCTCTGAGCGCTCATAGCGGGTTATGAGCTGACCGCTCTTGGCCATCTCGCCGGGAAACATGTAAACGTCATTGCCCTGAACCGTGAATGTGGCGGCAAATCCCACCTGGATGGCGTTATCCAGACTCAACTTGCTGTCCCAACCGGGTATCTGGAGCATATATGACGATCCGCTCATACCGTCATCGTTCTTGACGGTGGGTTCCAGCAGTATATGACCCTTACCACCGGGTAACTGGTCAGATTCATTGTCGTTGTCCTTGTCACATGATGTGAACAGCATGGCCATGCAGCAAAGGGCTGTGGCACTCCATAATAGTGTTTTTTTCATTTTGTTTTGAATTATTGGTTTATAATGTTTTAGCGCAGTATGTAGCGTAGTTTGAGTCCCATGGTGCGGCCAGGCAGCGGGCAGTTATATTCTGATATGACCTTGGCATCGGCCACATTGCTTATCTTGCCCGATATGTACAGCCTCTGGTCCATGAAACTGTGCTCAAAACCCAGGTCCAGCGTGAGGCTGCGTGGTATGCGGCGTTTCTCATTCCTGGTCAATTCAAAGTCATAGAAGTATTCCTCTATGAATGACACATCTGCAAACAGACGTGTGTTCTGGCCTGTCCCGCCAAACAGGTTCTCCCTGTGGAATTCCAGTCCGGCATTGGCCATGAGGTAGGGTATATTGGGCATTCGTTTGCCTTTGGTGGGGTTGGGCAATCGGGTGCCAGCCTCGTGGTCACGTGTATCACGCAGGTCCTGATATGTCACGTTGGCATATCCGTACAGGAACGGAAAAATATCGGCCTTGACCTCGGCCTCAACGCCTATGGTACGCATCTGGCCAAAGTTCTGGTACTGTGCTCCAAGTATTCCCTTGACAAAGCGTATCATGTCATCAACATGCATGTAGTATCCGTTCAGTTCAATCTGAAGGTTGGTGGGGTGTATGTCGGTAAGGTCATAGAGCAGACCTGCGTTGAAACTCATGTTACGCTCCGGCATGAGCTGCTCGGACGGCGCTATTGTTGAACCGTCGCCAAGCAGTTCATTATCGGCCGGTATGCGTACGTCAAAACCACCTGACAGTTTGGCCATGAGGCCCGGGGTGATGCGGTAGCGCATAGCCTCACTGAAACCGGCGCTGGTCTTGCGCAGGGATATGTCCTCAACAGGGACATTCACGTACATGTTCTGGTACTTGGTGTCCATGCCGTACCAGTAGAACCTGCCGGTCAGTGAATTAAGGAAACGCTCGTCAAGTGAACGGAAATCATGGGTGATACCGGTTATTACGCTGCGCATACGGGAGTCAAAATCAACTTTCTTGCCTAGGCTGAGTATCTTGAGGTCATCACTGGGACGGCCGTCGGCAGTCTGTAGCACTGTGTTGAATATCACAGAGTTACGTTTGTTTATGAGATACTCTAAATAGAGTTTGCTTAGAAAGGTTGTCTTTCCGTTGTCTGAGTCCGATGCAAAACGGTTACCGGCCATCTCACCTCCGTAAGGTGATACGGTAGGATAGGCTGTGCCGTTCCAGTCATAATAGGTCTTGGCGGTATCAATAAGACTGTATCGGGTATAGGCAAATGCGTTGGACCAGTCCAGGTCAAGCCCTTCTATCAGGAAATCATCTTTCTTGAATGTTAGTCCAAGCAGGAATGCCTGTGATTTATTGTGAGCCTGACGTATGTCATAGTCTATTCCCTGTATCTCATGGTATGTGTTTACATATACCGGTTCCAGCTCAACCTCATCAAACCACCAGTTATGAGCCTTGACGCTTGCTCCAACCATTACCTTACTGAATGCGTCATGGTCACGGTAAATGTTCAGCCCCTTTACGTAAGGAGACTCCATGGTATAGTCATTCTGCGCGAATGTGTAGCCTCCACCTATGCCGTAAACGAGTCCGCGCTTGCGGTCGTTTTTCTTCAGCACGGTCTGGAAACGGTTGGTGTTGTATGACTCGCGCTGGTAACTGACATCGGCATAATGGTCAGGATACTCTTTTATTACTATGTTCACTGCATCGCCTAATGACGATCCGCCAAACCTGGCAGGGACTACACCTTTATAAATCTCAATGCGGTCTATCATGTCAATGGGTATGTCATTGAGGTCTATAAAGTCGGACTGGTCATTCATGGGATTCTCATCAATGAAGAATCCTATGCGCTTGCCCTCCAGTCCGCGTACCGATATGCGTGACGTGCTGCCCAGTCCGCCGGTGGCGCGTACGGTTACGCCTACTGTCTTGGCCAGGATGCTCTGTATGTCACTCACGGTACCCTGCAGCTGCTGCATGCTGATTATGGTGACAGGCATTGCCTGTTCACGCAGTATGCGTGCCTGACTTTTCTCTGATATAATCACCTCACTGAGTGACTGTGACTCTGGCTTGAGACCTATGTCATTGGAGCGGCTGCCCTTATCGGTATTTACTGTCTTTTTTGCAGGACGGTAACCCAGGAACTGAGCCTTCAGGGTGTAGGTGCCGTCAGGAATGTCTGTTATGCGGAATACGCCTTTCTCATCGGTGATTACACCTTTTCCCAGCTCCTCTATGTAGATAGTGGCTCCCGCAAGTGGTGAGTTGTCATTCACGTCAAAGATGGTACCGATGATGTCTATATCGGTCTCAATGTGTCCGGCCCATGCTGATGTAATACCTGATAACGCCAGAACACCGGCCAGAAAGGTGCGGCATAGTTTATTGGTCATTTTAGTCATGGAAAATGTATATGTTGTTTTCAGGGCGCAAAGGTAGGGGGATGGCCGGGCTGCGGCAATACCATGAAATAGTGAAAAAATGATACAAAAGGGGTAGGCCCCAATTGTACTGCTATTTTGCGCTCTGTTTTCATCGGCCGCAAAAAAGCATTTATAGGACTATAATATAAGAGGTAGGATAAATCATATTTTATTTAAATTTGCAGAAGAAAAAAACACGCTTATGAGATATAATCCAATATTGGCTATTATGCTTGTGCTTACTGCTTGTGCAGCACCGCGGCAGGGAGAGATGAAACTGCATTATGACAAGCCTGCTGTTTACTTCGAGGAGGCGCTGCCGATAGGTAACGGGAGGTTGGGAGCGATGGTATATGGCGGAACAGCCACTGACAAGCTTTCGCTGAACGATATAACCCTGTGGACCGGAGAGCCGGAAAGCAGGGCGGACCATGTGGATATGGAACTGTATCCCGGTCTTACCCGATGGGGTGAGGCTGCAAAATATGTTGATTCCATCCGTCTGGCGCTTGAGGCTGGGGATTATCGCAGAGCGGAACAGCTTCAGCATAAGATACAGGGACATTACAGCGAGAATTACCAGCCGCTGGGTACGCTCACAATCCGCTATCCGGAAGCTGAGATATCGGATTACAATCGGGAACTGGACATATCGGAGGCTATGGCCAGGGTCTCTTATCTGCGTGATGGGAAGAGATTCAGTACGGAGTATTTTGCATCGGCTCCAGATTCTGTGATCGTGGTGCGGATAGAGAGTGCGGAACCAATTGATGCAGAGCTGGTGCTGGATTATCCGCATCCGCATGAGGCTGTTTACGGCGATGGGCGCATCACGGTTGACGGGTACGTGGCATTCCATTCCTATCCAAACTATTTCCGTACCAGGCATGAGCGTTTCATGTACTCTCCGGACAGGGGAATCCATTACCGTACCGTACTGCTTGCGGAGTGTGACGGCCAGACTGAGACCGATGGCAAATCACTGTCACTTAAAGGAGTAAAGGAGGTTGTCATCAAGATTGTAAACTCCACATCGTTCAGCGGCTTTGACCGTGATCCGGTGCTTGAGGGACTGCCTTACCGTGAGCTGGCTGATGCAAATGCCAAGCGTGTGGCGGAGAAAAGCTGCGTTGAAATCCGAAAGAGGCATATAAATGATTACAAGAGTTTCTTTGACCGTCTGACCATAAGTCTTGGCAAGACGGATCCCGGTATCAGGGCTTTACCTACCGATGAGCAACTTAAGCTCTATTCTGATGAAAATCAGGCCAATCCGGAGCTGGAGGCTCTCTATTTCCAGTATGGCCGTTACCTGCTCATATCATCTTCGCGTACGCCCGGCGTACCTGCCAACCTGCAGGGACTCTGGAACGAGAGTATGGAACCGCCTTGGAGCAGCAATTACACCATAAACATCAATCTGGAGGAGAATTACTGGCCTGCCGAACCTGCCGCATTGCCTGAGATGCATGAGGTTATGCTGGACTATGTGAACAATATGTCCGTTTCGGGCAGGGAAGTCGCCAGCAACTATCTCGGTGTGAATCAGGGCTGGGCATCGGGCCATAACAGCGATATCTGGGCTACAGCCAATCCGGTGGGTTTAGGGTCAGGTGATCCCAACTGGGCCAACTGGTATATGTCAAGTCCCTGGCTGGCCACGCATATATGGGAACATTATCTGTTTACACGTGACCTGGAACGCCTGAAAAAGGACTATCGGGCTCTGAAAGGGGCTGCGGAGTTCTGCATGGCCTGGCTGGTGGAGAAAGACGGTGAGCTGATAACGTCGCCATCCACATCGCCCGAGAATAAATATATTACTGACAAGGGATTCCATGGGGCTACACTTTACGGCGCAACTGCCGATATAGCTATGATACGGGAGTGCCTCATGGATGCACGAGCGGCATCACTCGAATTATCGGATTCCGATTTTGCCAAAAGATGTGATGCTTACATCAGCAGACTGCGTCCATATCATATAGGTACTGACGGTCATCTGCAGGAGTGGTATTACGACTGGGCTGATGAGGATCCGCAGCACCGCCACCAGTCACATTTGTTCGGAGTATATCCCGGACATCAGATAACGGGCGGAGAGCTTGGGAACGCGGCACTCAAATCATTAGAGATTAAGGGATTTGAGACCACCGGGTGGAGTTGTGGCTGGCGCATTAACCTCTATGCCCGTCTTGGGGATGGGGAAAATGCCTACCGCATGTACCGAAGGCTGTTGCGTTATATCAGTCCCGACAATTACCGCGGACGGGATGCCCGCAGGGGTGGCGGTACTTACCCCAATCTGTTCGATGCCCACTCACCGTTCCAGATAGACGGAAATTTCGGAGGCTGTGCCGGAGTGATGGAGATGCTCCTTAGGTCCGATGAGCAGCATGTCAATCCTCTGCCAGCATTGCCTGCCGCATGGCCCGACGGTTACATTCGAGGTATTCGCACCCGCACCGGTCAGACTGTTGACTTGGTCTGGAAAAACGGCAAGGTCACGAAACTCAAAATAAAATAGTACAAAAGGGGTCTGACCTAGGGTGTTAAGTTAACATTTTCATTTTAGCTCACTTTTTTGAGCAGATTGAGTCTTTTAATGGAGGGGTTAGGCAACAGGTTGTCGGCCCTCCATTTCTTTATGTCATACAGTCTGGTTTTACCGATGGTTCTTGCTGCATTAAAACTCCTGCAATCCTCAATGGAGCTAACCCGCATATGGAGCGGCATGAGCAGCACCAGCGGCGTGTAGC
>Ga0208297_1000652_pt1 | contig 57985 bp, 45 predicted proteins | sample LMS_cellobiose_e_FD_187367 | JGI IMG/M metagenome (GOLD analysis project Ga0208297, IMG submission 187367) | Rumen-fistulated moose microbial communities from Alaska, USA - LMS_cellobiose_enrichment (SPAdes) (version 2) | ecosystem: Host-associated > Mammals > Digestive system > Stomach > Rumen...
CGAATCGTTCAACTCCAAAATCAAAAGCTTCCGTGCTCAACTCAGAGGCGTATCCGACCTGCCCTTCTTCATGTTCAGGCTGTGTAGACTCTTCGGATAGGCTCCCACGGATGTTTGCAGGTGAGCCACTATCTTTCAGATTAGCTAGTCGGTAATCATTTCACCGTAGTAAGACATCGGTTCCCGGTTGCGGGAGTTGACGTCAATGCTTGCGCGGCCGTTGGCGAAGACAGTGATAGTATACACGAAGTGATCTTCCCCGTTGTATGTCGCAAGCATGATCTGCCTGCGGTCCGCCTTAGGGGTCGTGTCGATGTAGTCGCTGATTTCAGCGTCGAAATTGAGCCCTTTTCCTCCTCCGTAAGGCACGTTGTAAGCCACTCCGAAGTATGGGAGGCAGGAGAATATCTTGTTCCCGTCGATCTTCAGTGAGAATCCGGTTACCTGGCGGGACGGGCCTCTGAGGGGATGCATCTCTGTGACGTCGATCGTGTATTTCCTGTTGTCCAGGTTCTCCTGGACCTGGGCGGCTATCCTGGCTTTATCTTCAGGCGTGAGCCTGAGGGCCGAGCATCCGCAAAGCAGCAACGCTGCAGCTGCGAGGACTGTGAGTAAGCTTTTTCTCATGGTGATTATGCTTTAATGTTGTTATTTGTCTCCGGGTATTATGATCTTGTAGCTGTGGCCTGCCTTGTTGAGGAGCTTCGTATCTCTCAGCCACAGGTTGGCTTCCTTGAGCTGATAGTAGCTCACCCCGTGCTTCTCGGCGAAGTCGACCAGGCTTTCGATAGGTTCGTTGACGGTGACCACCTTCTTCGGTGCGTAATAAGGGTATTTTTCGAAACTGCCGACCTGGAATCCGAAAGCGGCGGGATTCTCGAAGAACATCTTGGCTACCAGTATCCTGAACATGTATCTCGACGTCTCCTCCACCACCCAGAGGTTCAGCGCGGTTTTCTGGCGCTGGTCGGCCAGGCGCTTGCTGATACCGGCCATTCCGGCGTTGTAACTGGCAGCAACTGTCATCCAGTCACCATATCTGTCATATGCTCTCTTGAGATACTGGCATGCTGCGATCGTCTCTTTCTCGATGTTGTATCTCTCATCCACCTCTCCGTCGATGACCAAGCCGAATTCCTTGCCCGTAGCCTTCGTAAACTGCCATAATCCTGCGGCACCTGCCGTGGAATATGCCTTCGGGTTCAGGTTGCTCTCTATGGCCATCAGGTATTTCAGGTCGTCAGGGATGCCGTAAAGCTTGAGAAGAGGCTCCACTTGCTGGAAATACCTTTCGGAGCGCTTCAGCATGAGCAGGGAGTTGGAATGGGAATATGTGAATGCGATCAACTCGCGGTCCATCCTCTCATACAAGTCGCTCCTGTTGAACCGGATGGTGTCTCCTGCGAATACAGAATACTTCGGAACCGCAGGCGAGCGGAAATGGAGGTCTTCGCTGGAGTAACGCTGGGCGTAGGAAACCGCCGGAACCAGGCTCAAGACGAGAAATGCGGTGAGGAGACGTTTCATCGTAAAAATCAATTCGTTCAATTAGCAAATATACGAAAAGAGTTATCTTTGTACAAAACGTAACCGCATTCTTTATGACTGTATTCCCCAAAATCATACTGTCACTGCTCGCAGTGCTCGCGGCAGCCGGAGGACACGGACTGGACCGTAAGTTGGACAAAGCCCTCAGGACGGAAATGAAATGTGTCAGGACGCTGGTCTGCAAAGCTGATTCCGCCGGCAGGCTCCCACGGACTGCCGATGCTTCAGGCAGTATTGTACTGGTCGGTCCGCATGACTGGACCAGCGGATTCTTCCCTGGAATCCTCTGGGAGCTGTACGGACTCACCGGTGATTCGACATACCGTAGCCAGGCCAGGAAGTTTACAGGGATGCTGTATTCAGTCCCGGAGATGAAGAACACCCACGACCTCGGCTTCATGGTATTCTGCAGCTACGGGCATCAGTATGCCGCTGACAGGGACGAGGAGTCAAAGAAGGCAATAATCAAGGCGGCAGAGTCGCTGTATTCCAGATACGACGAAAAGATAGGCCTTATCCGGAGCTGGGATTTCGGGAAATGGAACTATCCTGTCATCATCGACAACATGATGAACCTGGAACTGCTGTTCGAGGCGAGCGAGATAACCAGGGATTTCAAGTACCGGCAGATTGCCATCGACCATGCGGACAATACGATGAGGAACCACTTCCGGGAGGACTTCAGTTCCTGGCATGTAGTCAGTTACAACAGCGATGGCAGCATCGAGAGCAAGGGTACACATCAGGGATATTCGGATGGATCCGTATGGGCAAGGGGGCAGGCCTGGGGGCTATACGGCTATACCTTGTGCTACCGTTATACCCGTGACCCGAAGTATCTTTCGCAAGCCCGGGCGATAGCTGATTTCATCATATCGGACCCTCGTATCCCGTCCGACCATATCCCTTACTGGGATTATTGCGCCCCGGACATCCCGGATGCACCGAGGGACGTGTCCGCCGCAGCGATCACCGCATCTGCCTTGCTGGAACTGTGCGGTTACTGTCCGAAGGACGCCGGCGGGCGGTATCGGGAATATTCCTGCTCAATCCTGGCCAGCCTGTGCTCCCCGAAGTATCTTTCGAAGCCTGGCCGCAACGCAGGATTCCTGTTGGGCCACAGTACCGGCAACCTCCCGGGAGGAGTCGAGATAGACGTTCCCCTGGTATATGCCGATTACTATTTCCTGGAAGCGATTGGACGCTACCGCTCAGGGGTTCCGGGATATGCCGAGGAATATGCAGTCAAGCCTTCAAGAGGGCGTCTTTTCATCGGTGACGAGGAGTTCGCGAGGCTGCGCATGAAGGTGGAGAGCGGAACGGACCGGAACCTTTCCTCCATGCATTCCGCGCTTGCCGCGAATGCGGACCGGTATGCCTCGGACACCAGCCTGCCGGAATACAAGCTTGATGAATCGGGCAGGAGACTCCTGAGGGTGAGTAACGAAGCCTTGTGTGACGTTTTCGCCTGCTCGTACATGTACAGGTTCACGGGTGAGGAAAAGTATCTGGACAAGGTCCGCGGGGTCATGGACGCGGTCTGTGCTTTTCCGGACTGGCATCCTGCCCATTTCCTGGATGTGGCTGAGATGGCTGCTGCTGTGTCCATAGGCTACGACTGGCTGAAGGAATCGCTGCCTGATTCTACCTGCCGGAATGCCGTCAGGACGTTGCAGGAATATGCATTGACGGCCTCGCTCGATACCGCTACGACCAGGACCTTCGTCTTGAAGGACAATAATTGGAACCAGGTATGCAGCGGGGGCTTGATCTGTGCCGCCCTGGTTACCTATCAATACGATCCCGTACTGGCATGGTCGATAATCCGACGTGGGATAGAATCCGAGGCAAAGCATATCCTGCCGGTCTATGAGCCTGACGGTATCTATCCGGAAGGAGTCAGCTACTGGACCTATGGCTCGGCTTTCCAGATCCTGTCATGCATGGCACTGGAATCGGTTTACGGGCATGATTTCGGCCTCGGCTCCATGCCTGGATTCGCCTCATCTCCGCGTTTCGTGGTGAATTCCTGCGGAACGGGCGGTGATGTTTACAATTTCTCCGATGCCCACCCTGCCAGGCCGCGTTTCCCGCAGTTGTGGTATTTCGCATCCCGTTACGGAGACTGGTCGGTGCTTTCGCAGGCTCGGGGAGGTTTCGTTCCCGAGGATGCTGCAGACAGGTTGTTCCCTCTTTACCTGATCAGCGCTTTCAGGGCAGGAACCCCTGTATCCGGGACTTCTTCCGAAAGCCGCAGGTTCTTTTCCGGAGACGGAGTCCAACCAATGGTGATGGCTATGGCCGGCTCTGGCCCGGAGGGGCTGTATCTCGCAGCCAAAGGCGGACGTGCGGAGATCAACCACGGGCACATGGATGCCGGATCGTTCGTGTTCGATGCGTATGGCTACAGGTGGGCGGCCGATCCTGCGATCCCTCCTTATGCCCTCTCCGAAAATGCAATGAAGAAGGTCGACGGCAACATGTGGTTACGGAAGCAGAATTCCCTGAGGTGGCGGATATTCGCGTACAACAACCTTTCCCACAACACGTTGACCGTGAACGGTAAAGACCATATGGTCGACAGTACCGCCACCCTTCTGGAAGTGTATGATACTGATTCCAGGATGGGAGGATGCTTCAACCTTACCCCTGTTTTCGGTGGCGAAGTCGAGTATTCCGCAAGGTCTTTGGCGATAGTGGACGGCAACCATCTTGAAGTGTCCGACCGGATAAGGGCACGCGGGGACAGGGAAGCTTCGGTGAGATGGACCCTGGCTACCTACGCCAAGCCGGAAGTGGTTTCAGACGGAATCCTTCTCCGCCAGGGAGATGTCACTATGAAGCTGCAGGCAGCCGGTGCGCCGGTCGGGTACCGCATCTGGTCCTCGGACCCGAGCGACTACGATTCTCCGGTAAAGGATGATGAGCCGGACCTTGACGTGTATCTCTGCGGATTTGAGTTCGTGGTACAAAAAAGCCAGGACCTTACGATCCTGGCAAGTCTTACCAAAGTCGACGGTTAGGCTTCTTTCTCGAATACGATTTGGAAGAATCCCTTCAGCAGTCCGTTGAGCAGGTCTGACAGCCAGCCTTCTCCGAACGTCGTGCCGAGATCGAGGGTGAGCATCTGTTCTTCTTCGTCGAAGTTCAGTTTTATACCGCTTATGAATTTATCGAGTCCGTCATCGATACCCAGAGGATTGAACGTAATGGCTCCGAGGTCATCGATCTCGTACTTGATCTGGATGACGTATCCGCCAGGGATACTGTTGTAATAGTTCGGTACGGCTGCATTGAAGTACGTGAAGAACTTATTGACATAGAAGTACAGAGGGATCTCGATCCTCACCGTACCCTTGCTGTAGTCGTCTTCATCGTGGATGACATCGAGCTTGATCTCTCCGCTAAGACCGTCCTTGGCAGTCGTGTCTATCTGAATCCAGAATCCGGACCTGGTCTCATTGTCCTGGATCCAGTTGACGGATGACAGCCTGTACTCTCCTTCGAATCTCTCGATGGTTTTCCTGGCTTGAGGAGTCAGACCGTGGTCTTCCTTTGAACAGCTGGAGGTGGCCATGGCTCCTCCGATGATGGCCAGGCATATAGCCAGACCCTTGAACAGATTAAGTTTCATTGTTTATAAAGTATTGAGGTTGAGTGTGGTTTATGAACCGAAACGGAGGAATAATCAAAAATGATGCCGGTTTTTGTTGGCATGGATAACGAAAAATGTTATATTTGTAACCCGTAGTAATCAGTCTGTTATGAAATACGGGTTCGACAACGAAAAATATCTCAAGATCCAATCGGAGCACATCAAGGAGCGCATTGCGCAGTTTGGAAACAAACTCTATCTCGAATTCGGAGGCAAGCTCTTCGACGACTATCATGCCAGCCGCGTGCTCCCTGGTTTCCAGCCAGACAGCAAGCTGAAGATGCTGATGCAGTTGCGTGACTATGCCGAGATCGTGATAGTCATCAGTGCGGTGGACATCGAAAAGAACAAGGTCCGGAGCGACCTCGGCATAACCTACGACGAGGACGTGCTCAGGCTCCGGGACGAGTTCATAGGCAGGGGACTGCTGGTCAATTCAGTGGTCATCACCCATTATCGTGGTCAGGAAGGCGCGACTGCATACCGCCAGCGACTCGAGCGTCTGGGGATTACCACCTATTATCATCACACCATAGAGGGATATCCTGAAAACGTGGCGCTTATTGATTCCGACGAAGGTTTCGGAAAAAACGATTACGTTCAGACCACCCGTCCGCTCGTGGTTGTGACAGCTCCGGGCCCCGGCAGCGGCAAGATGGCCGTATGCCTTAGCCAGCTGTACCAGGAGAGCAAGAGGGGGATACAGGCTGGATATGCGAAGTTCGAGACTTTCCCTGTGTGGAACCTGCCGCTCAAGCATCCTGTTAACGTCGCCTACGAGGCCGCCACAGCGGACTTGAACGATGTCAACATGATAGATCCTTTCCATCTCGACGCCTATGGCATCCAGGCCGTCAACTACAACAGGGACATCGAGATATTCCCTGTCCTCAATGCCATCTTCGAAGGCATTTACGGCGAGAACCCTTACAAGTCTCCTACGGACATGGGTGTCAATATGGTGGGTAACTGCATATGCGATGACGAGGTTTGCTGCGAGCAGGCAAAGCACGAGATAATACGCCGCTATTACAACGCCCTTGAGAAACTGGCCGAGGGCAGGTGCAATGATTCTGAGGTGAACAAGATAGCCCTGCTGATGAAGCAGCTGAAGATAACCACTGACTTCAGGAAGGTCACCGTAGCTGCCCGTGAGAGGAAGGAATCTTCCGGGAAGGCTGCAGCGGCGATCGAATTGAAGGATGGTACCATCATTACTGCCGAGAGCAGTCCTCTGCTCGGACCAAGCGCAGCGTTGCTCCTGAACGCGACCAAGCATCTTGCAGGTATCGACCATAGCCTTAAGCTGATATCCTCTGACCTGATAGAGCCTATCCAGAAGACGAAGGTGATGTATCTCCACGGCCACAATCCTCGTTTGCATACCGATGAGGTGCTCGTCGCGCTTTCCATCCTGAGCAACCGGGACGATAATTGCCGCAGGGCACTTGCGCAGCTGCCTGAACTCGACGGCTGCCAGGTCCATTCCACGGTCATGCTCAGCGAGGTTGACCGCAAGATATTCAAGAAACTCGGCTGCGTGCTGACTTGCAGCCCGGTACGGAAGAAAGACAATTTCTGATTTTCCAATGAAAGGTTTTGACCGATATCCGTTGATAGACTTCTCTGAACTCAACAGGTGTGTCCTATGTCACGAGGCTCCTTGCACGGCTGCTTGCCCAAGGGGGATATTGGCCAGCGACTCCCTCCGCTCGCTTTATTTCTTGAACGGGATGGGTGCTTTGGAGAGAATCAGTGGATTGTCCTGCGAGGGATGTGATGCTCCTTGTGAGAAGGCATGTGTCCTGAATGCCAAATCCTATCCAGTCCGCATCAAATGGATATTGAACTCCCTCAGGGGTGGTGGGCGTGAAGATTTCGAGGATCTGAAGGACAAGCAGGAGTCTGACCTTTCCACGGAAGTCTGCGGAGTCCCGCTCGAGAATCCGTTCCTTCTGAGTTCCTCAGTGGTGGCGAGCAGCTATGAGATGTGCGCCAAGGCTTTCAGTGCCGGATGGGCGGGAGCCAGTTTCAAGACGATCTGCAATTTCCCTCAGCACGAGGCTTCCCCGAGGTTCTCAAGCATATCCAGTCATTCCAATTCATTCTGCGGATTCAAGAACATAGAGCAGCTTTCCGACCACAGCGTGGAGGAGAACATGGAAGTATTCCGCCGCTTGAAGAAAGATTTCCCGACCAAGGTCATCATCGCCTCGATTATGGGGCAGGACGAGGAAGAATGGACGACTATAGCCGCCAAGTGCCAGGATGCCGGCGCGGACCTTATCGAATGTAATTTTTCTTGTCCGAATATGGAGAACCGCGACCTCGGCAGCACGATCGGGCAGGATCCCGTCCTGGTGGAGCGGTTCACAGCAGCAGTCCGCCGCGGGACTTCTCTTCCTATCCTTGCGAAGTTGACTCCTAACGTCGCTGACATGGTTCCGGTAGCCTTGGCCGCCAGGAGGGGCGGAGCAAACGGCATCTCCGCCATCAATACCCTATACAGCATTACGGGCGTCGATATAATGTCGTTCGTGACTGAACCGGAGGTCCATGGCCATACCATCGTCGGAGGCTATTCCGGCCAGGCGGTGAAGCCTATAGCCCTGCGGTTCATATCCGACCTTTCCCGCAGCCATGGCCTGAAAGGAATGTCGCTTTCCGGAATGGGCGGAATCGAAAACTGGGTGGATGCCCTTGAGTTCCTCGTCCTGGGTGCTTCCAGCCTCCAGGTTACTACTGCGGTGATGCAATATGGCTACCGCATCATCGAGGACCTGGTCTCCGGTCTGGATTATTACATGAGGGCGATGGGATTTAGGAGTATTCCGTCCCTGGTAGGCATAGCCAAGGACACCATCGTGGAACATGATGAACTGGAGAGGGATACGGTGCTCCTTCCGCGTTTCAACCAGGAGCAGTGCATAGGATGCGGCAGGTGTTCCATAGCCTGCTATGACGGTGGCCACCAGGCCATAGAATTCGACCTGGAGTCCCGCAAACCGAAACTTATCGGATCCAAATGCGTGGGGTGCCACCTGTGCCGTCTTGTGTGCCCAAGCAAGGCTATCGATGTGGCGCCGAAGAGGATCAGCCGCATGAACCCTTAGAAATCCAGGCTGGAGAAATACTCTTTCTGTTCTTCCCGGCAATAATCTATCGCCCTGTTGACATAGTCCAGGAAAGGCTTCCCTGTCTTGAATATGGAAGCCAGCCGCCCGGCGAGGTCAGGGTCGAGCATGAACTTTTCGTCAGGGGATCCGACCAGGCAGAAGTTCTTGAGCTTGAGGAAACCGGCATCCGGACTGTCGGCCGGGAATCCTTTCGGGACGTTCTTCAGCGACCCTTCGGTCTCAAGTCTCAGGCAAGGGTCGAGCCCTTCGATGATGCGCCGGAAGTCCCCGCCTCCAAGTTCGATATCCTCCCTTAATGTCTTGAGTACCCGTGGCTCCGTATAGTAGTTTCCTATCGCTATCAGATGGTTCCCTGAGCCGTCGATGTGGAAATAGTAGCCGCTGTACCCGGATTTCTTTCCGCCCCTTGTGATGAATATGCCCATATGTGTCTTGTACGGGCTCTTGTCCTTCGAGAACCTCAGGTCCCGGTAAATCCTGTATGTACAGTCGGGAACCGTGAGGGGACCGATGGTGTCGTCGAACTCACGTATTCCCTCGAGGAGCCTTACAGTCAATGAACTGACGGTGGCCTTGGCAAGAAGGTATTCCTGCTTGTGGGCTTCGAACCATGGCTTTTCGTTGTTGAGGGACAACTCCCTCAGGAAATCCATAACCTGTTTCATCGTAAATGACCTTGATGGTATCATACAAATATACGAAAAACCCTTTTCTTGTTATTTTCACTTTGATTACGTAAATTTGAAACGTTACAAACCGATGGGTAGGTTGAAGGACATAACCGTATCGGTATGGCATTTCTACCGTGACGGCTTCAGGAATATGACCTGGGGCAGGCCCTTGGTGTGGCTTATCCTGCTGAAGATATTCATTCTCTTCGCAGTCCTTCGCGTATTCTTCTTCAAACCAGCCATGAGCGGCATGACGGAAGAACAGAAGATCGAGACCGTGGCGGAGAGGATGACAGGACGGCCGTGATGCCATGGCACATGATTAATAACCAACCAATATGGATGTAGTAACTTGGTCGAGAATCCAGTTCGCGATGACGGCGGCTTATCACTGGCTGTTCGTCCCCTTGACTCTGGGGCTCGCTCTGGTGATGGCAGTGATGGAGACCATCTATGTCGTCAGGAAAGACGAATTCTGGAAGAAGGCTGCACGCTTCTGGATGAAATTGTTCGCAGTCAATTTCGCCGTCGGTATAGCCACCGGCATTATCCTTGAGTTCGAGTTCGGGACAAACTGGAGCAATTATTCCTGGTTTGTCGGAGATATGTTCGGAGCTCCTCTGGCCATAGAGGGAATCCTGGCCTTCTTCATGGAGGCGACATTCTTTGCAGTTATGTTCTTCGGATGGGACAAGGTTTCCAAGCGCTTCCATCTTGCATCCACCTGGCTCACAGGCATCGGTGCGACGATTTCCGCTTATTGGATACTGGTAGCAAACGGATGGATGCAGAATCCTGTGGGCACCACGTTCAATCCTGATACCGTACGTAGCGAGATGGCTTCGGTTTCAGCGTTCTGGGAGGTCATTTCGAACCCGGTGGCTGTAAGCAAGTTCTGCCATTCCGTAACCAGTGGATGGGTTACTGGCGGCATATTCGTGGTAGGTGTAAGCAGCTGGTATCTGCTCAAGGGCAGGCATCGCAAGTTCGCCCTTTCGAGCATCATCGTAGGTGGCCTGGTCGGTCTTGTCGGAAGCGGTGCCGTGATGCTTTCCGGCGATTCCTCCGGGGTCCATGCCGCCGAATTCCAGCCTATGAAACTTGCTGCCGCCGAAGGACTCCGGGACGGAGGCAGGGGGGCGGCATTCACGATCGTCCCGGGAATCAAGGTCCCGAAGATGCTCTCAATACTTGCTACCCACCAGCTTGACGGATACGTTCCCGGAATCAATGACATCATCAATGGATATACTGACAACGACGGGAACGTGGTTCCTTCGGTGAGCGAGAAGATCCGGATGGGACGCGAATCCCTGGACGCCCTTGCCAAGTATAGGAGCCTCAAGGATACGGATCCTGAGGCTGCAGCGGTTGCAAAGGCCGAGATGGAAGAGAATGTGCAGTATATGGGATATGGACATCTTGAGAAACCGGAGGATGTGATTCCTCCTGTAGGTGTGGTGTTCTGGGCTTTCCGTTTCATGGTCGGCCTGGGGATGCTCATGGCCCTTGTACTGCTCCTGACTCTGTTCTTCGCATGGAAAGACAAGCTGGCCGGGAAACGCTGGCTGCTATGGATAGCCATAATATGCATTCCTCTTGTCTATATTTGCGGTCAATGCGGATGGATAGTGGCTGAGGTAGGTCGTCAGCCTTGGACAATCCAGGGCTTGCTTCCGGTCAACGTCGCGATCTCCAGCCTGAGCGCAGGCGCTGTCAAGACCACGTTCTTCGTATTCCTTGCAGTATTCGCCCTGTTCCTCGCGATAGAGATCCGGATCATGCTCGGAGCCATACGCAAGGGACCTGAAGTCGAACCTGAAAACAACTAAGCCATGTCATACGAATTCCTTCGACAATACTGGTGGTGCCTCATAGCCCTTTTGGGCGGCCTGCTCGTCGCATTGATGTTCGTACAAGGAGGTAACGCCCACTTGGGCAACCGTTCCTTGAACGACACTCAGAGGCGCATGATCTTAAACGCCACGGGGCGCAAGTGGGAACTTACCTTCACTACGCTGGTTACTTTCGGTGGTGCGTTCTTCGCATCCTTCCCGCTTTTCTACAGCACCAGTTTCGGCGGTGCATACTGGGTATGGGTGCTCCTGTTGATTTCTTTCGTATTCCAGGCTGTTGCGTACGAATTCCAGCACAAAAAGGGTAACCTGCTGGGAGAGAAAGGTTTCCGCATTGCGTTGATGGTCAATGGTGTCTTGGCCCCGTTCCTGGTCGGAACGGCAGTCGGCACCTTCTTCACCGGATCTGACTTTACGGTGGACAAGCTGGCAATCACCGACCCTTCCGGCCCCGTGATCAGTACATGGGGCAACGGCTGGCACGGCCTGGAGGCCCTGGGGGATTACCATGCCGTTTTGCTGGGATGCACGCTTATGGTGCTTGCTGCCATACTGGGCTCCCTGTACATCCTGCACTGTGTGGATGACAAGGAAATCCAGGGCAGTATGCGCCGGAGTGTGAAAGGCTTGGCCGGCCCTTTCCTGCTCTTTTTCCTGTTCTGGACCGCGATCCTGCTGGTGAGACCCGGCTATGCCGTTTCCGATGCGGGTGCAGTAAGTATGGAAAGGTTCAAATATCTGCACAATCTGCTTCAGATGCCGGTGGTGCTTGCGATGCTGCTTGCAGGAGTTGTGCTTGTGCTGGTAGGGATATGGAAGGGAGCCTTCACGAAGTCCCGCAGAGGATTCTGGTTCACAGCCCCGGGCACGGTCCTGGTTGTGATGTCGGTATTCTTCCTTGCCGGATTCAACGGAACGGCTTATTATCCGTCCAAGACTGACCTGCAGAGTTCCCTGACCCTGGCCAACAGTTCTTCCAGCTATTTCACCCTGAAGGTGATGAGCTATGTCTCCTTGCTCATCCCGTTCGTCGTGGCCTACATCGCGTTCGCATGGAGAGCCATGGACAGGAAGGATATCACGCCTGAAGAAATCGACGGGACCAAGGACAAATACTAGAAAGATATGGACGAAGTCAAAGTAATCGAAATAAAGAAAAGCATATTCGCTGAGAACGACAAGGATGCCGACGATTTGAGGAAGGAACTGAAGACCAGGGGAGTATATCTCCTGAACCTGATGTCTTCTCCCGGCAGCGGAAAGACCACGACCCTCGTGAAGACCATAAACCTTCTCAAGGACAAGATCCGCATAGCCGTCATGGAAGCGGACATCGACAGTGATGTCGATGCCGTGAAGATAAAGGAAGCCACCGGTATCAAGTCGATCCAGCTGCATACCGGAGGCATGTGCCATCTGGATGCCGGGATGACCAGGCAGGGCCTGGACAACCTTCCGCTAGGAGACGTTGACCTGGTGGTACTTGAAAACGTAGGCAATCTCGTCTGTCCGGCTGAATTCGACACCGGAAGCTGCAGGAACGCGATGATCCTTTCGGTACCTGAAGGAGATGACAAGCCGCTCAAGTATCCGTTGATGTTCTCCGTATGCGATGTGGTCCTGATCAACAAGACGGACGTCCTTCCGTATTTCGACTTCGATATGGACAAGTGCAGGGAATATATCCATATGCGGAACCCTGAAGCGAAGGTATTCCCTGTCTGCGCCAAGACCGGAGAGGGAGTGGACGCTTTCGCCGAGTGGCTGCTCGGAGAAGTCAGAACCTGGAAAAACTGATTAATAAGATTTAATATGCCTGAAATGTCGAGTAAGTTTGTCCCTAAGCACAAGGGGGACAAGAATCCTAACCCGAAACTCCTGAAGTTCGTCCGTCATGTCACGGACCGTATCCCCGGAAAAGTCAAGATGACGACAGATGCCCCTGAATACTGGGGCCTTGCGTGCATATTCGAAGACGAGATGGATCCGGTGACTCGCGAAGCGTCCCTCGACCTGCTTCTGGATATGCTGCCGGGGAATTTCTTCAAAGTGCGGAAACATCACACCTATAGTCAGTTGCATGAGATGAACGCCGCGAAGCATTACACTCTGGACGATGCCTCGCTGGACGAGCTCCTGGACAAGCTGTCGTATTTCGGAATGCTTGAATACGACTATGGTGACAAATACACCAAGGACGGCCCGGTCCCGGGAACCACATATGAAAGGAAAGACCGCATATACTGGGTGCCGATGTTCGTCCCAGGTTCCGCCGAATATACGAACATGAACACCGAGCTGATGGACAGGCATCCGGAGCTTGCGATGTTCTTCGAGAGGATGACCTTCCTCCCTCTTGAGAAGGTTACACCGATGGTGCCGATGGGCGGATCGGGTATCGGCATGCACGTCATACCCGTTGAGAAGGCGATTTCGATGGAGAACCAGTCCGTGGACATCGAGCATATTTCATACTGGCTCAAGAGGTACGAAGGCCACATCGGGGTTGGGATATGTTCCTGCCGCTACGGCCGCAAGAAACTTGACGAGGGCTGTGCTGACGATTACCGTGACTGGTGCATCGGGGTGGGTGACATGGCCGACTATCTGCGCGAGACCGGCCGCGGCCACGATATCACCTATGATGAGGCAATGGCAATCCTTAAGAAAGCTGAGGACCACGGTTTCGTGCACCAGATCACCAACATCGACGGAGAAGGGAAGATATTCGCCATCTGCAATTGCAATGTCAAGATCTGCAACGCCTTGCGTACTTCACAGCTGTTCAATACGCCGAACCTTTCCCGCAGCGCATATGTAGCGGAGGTCGATCCGAAGAACTGCGTGGCTTGTGGAAGGTGCGTGGAGTACTGCCCGGCCGGAGCCGTCAAGCTCGGCCAGAAGCTTTGCACCAAGGACGGCCCGGTGAAGTATCCTAAGCAGGAGCTTCCTGACGCTGCCAAGTGGGGACCTTCCAAATGGACCGAGGACTATCGCGACCGTAATCGCATAAACTGCTATGATACAGGTACTTCTCCTTGCAAGACAGCCTGCCCTGCGCATATCGCCGTGCAAGGTTATCTCAAGAAAGCGGCCGAGGGCAAGTACAAGGAGGCCTTGGAACTGATCAAGCGTGAGAACCCGTTCCCTGCAGTCTGCGGACGTATCTGCAACCGCCGTTGTGAGGATGCCTGCACCAGGGGTACGATCGACCAGCCTATAGCCATCGACGCGGTCAAGAAGTTCATCGCGGAAAGGGATCTGCATTCCGAAACCCGCTTCGTGCCCGAGGTGAATATCGTCTCCAACGTCCAGGACCGTTGGGAAGAGAAGATCGCGATCATCGGCGGCGGTCCGGCCGGACTTAGCTGCGCCAACTACCTTGCCACGATGGGATATCTGCCTACAGTATTCGAGAAGAACCCGGAACCGGGCGGAATGCTGCGGTACGGTATTCCTTCATACAAGCTGGAGAAAGACGTGATCGCGGCCGAGATCGACATAATGAAGGAGGTCGGTGTCGAGATAAGGACCGGTATCGAGGTCGGCAAGGATGTCACCATCCAGCAGCTCCGTGACCAGGGGTACAAGGCTTTCTACGTGGCGATAGGCTGTCAGGGAGGACGCCTGCCGGGGATCCCTGGGGAGACACTGGAAGGAACTGTGACTGCAATCGATTTCCTGCACGAAGCCAACACCGGGAAGGTGAAGGTTCAGGGGAAGGTGGTTGTGGTCGGAGGCGGAAATGTCGCCATAGACGCCGCCCGGGTAGCTAAACGCAGCGGAGCGTCGGAGGTCACGATGCTGTCGCTGGAGACCGAAGACATCATGCCGGCTTCTCCTGAGGAACGTGCCGAAGCCCGAGAGGACGGCGTCGTCCTGAATCCGGGATGGGGTCCTAAGGAAGTACTGGGTTCCGGGAAGGTCGAAGGAATAGTATTCAAGAAGTGCGTATCCGTATTCGACGAGAACCATAGGTTCGCTCCTCAGTATGATGATAATGAACTGATTACGCTGGATGCCGACATGGTCATATTCGCCATCGGACAGACGGTGGTCCTCAAAGACTTGCTCAAGGACACCAAGGTGGAATTCTTCCGCGGGGTCTATCCTGTGGCTGACAAGCTCACTTACCAGACGGCTGAGGAAGACATATTCGTGGGCGGTGACGTATTCACGGGTCCTAAGTTCGCGATAGATGCGATTGCCGCCGGTAAGGAGGCAGCAGAGTCACTGCACCGTTACGTCCAGCACGGTCATATGACGATCGGCCGCAACAGGCGCGATTTCATAGAGCTTGACAAGGGTAACATCCTCGTAGAGTCATACGACAATTCCTCCAGGCAGGTGGAAGGCCGCGCCGAGCGCGAGGACCTGTTCAAGGAATATTATCTTACGCTTACGGAGGAGCAGGTTCGCAAGGAGACTGCCAGGTGCCTGTCCTGCGGAGCATCCGTGGTCGACGAGAACAAGTGCATCGGTTGCGGAATATGCACCACCAAGTGCGGTTTCGATGCCATACACCTGCACAGGGTGCACCCTGAAGCCAGCAATATGGTTACCTCCGAAGATAAGTTCAGCGGCATCCTTCCGTACATGCTCAAGCGTACCGGAAAGATCCTGTTCAAGAAGAAATAGACGATGCACGAACTTGGGATAGTCTTCTACATCATCCGGGATGTCAAGCAGGCAGCCCTTGAAAACCACGTGGACCATGTTTCAGCCGTCGTGATGGATATCGGGGAGGTTTCGACCGTAGTTCCCGAATATCTGATCGACTGCTGGCAATGGGCCGTGGGAAAGGAGCCTATGCTTACCGGTTGCGAGTTGAAGATCAACCTTATACCCGCAGTGACCCGGTGTGAGGATTGCGGTAAGGAATATGACACCGTAACCCATGGGAAGACGTGCCCGTTCTGCAAAGGGTCGAATACCTTCCTCCTCCGTGGCAACGAGGTGGAAATCAAGGAAATAGAAGTGCCGAACAACTAAATTTAAAAGAATATGTCTTGTTTTGTAGTCCCTCTGGTACAGGCAATCGCCACCAGCGTTTACCGCAAGCGTAACAGCGAAGCTATCCACAATCCCGCTTCATCACCCCTTAAGCGCCATATCCCATCATTGGAGAAGATGCTCTGGGGCGGCTCGGTAATGCTGATCGTAGACCATGTCATCAACGGAGAGCTTACATGGCGTTTTCCGTTCTTCACTGCCTTGGACAGTGTCGGAGGAGGTGCAGTGATGCTAAAGGAAATGCTCACGGTGGGAGTCCCGATGTCACTGGTCCTGACTGCCGTCTGGGCATTGTGGGCAATTCTGGGATCAAAGAAGGAATCTCTTAATATTCAAACAAATAACTAATCATTAAAGTTATGTTTTTCCAAGTTTATGGGGCTAACGCCCTTGCTCAGTGGGGGATGCTGCTGGTCGTGCTTCTCGGCCTCATCCTCCTGAATGAATTCGCCCGCCGCACCAAGGCTGGCGGTGCCATCATGTTCTTTGTCATCCCGGCTCTCCTGACCGTTTATTTCGTCGCAATCGCCATCGGTGCGGCCAACGGATCGGAATGGGCATTGAAGAACCAGACGCATCTGTATATGAACGGATGGTTCCACTATGCCAAGCTGTATGCTGCCCTGACAGGATGTATCGGCTTCATGATGATCAAGTACAAGTGGGGGATCGGTGCCAAGCATTGGTTCAAGCCGTTCCCGTTCATCATCGTGGCAATCAACATCCTCATCGCGGTGGCTTCCGATTTCGAGTCTGCCATCAAGGGATGGAACTGCTGGTGGCTCTCCAGTGAAGGTGTGTGGCTCTATGGCGGCTGGCACAATGTCATGAACGGTGTAGCCGGTATCCTCAACATCTTCTGTATGACAGCCTGGTGGAGCGTCTATGCTTCAAAGGACAAGAAGGATATGATCTGGGCAGATATGACCTGGGTCTATATCATCATCTACGATGTCTGGAACTTCGCATATACGTACAACTGCCTGCCTACCCATTCCTGGTATTGCGGTATCGCCCTGCTCCTTGCTCCTACCATCGCAGCTCTTTGCTGGAACAGGGGTGGATGGATCCAGAACCGCGCAAACACCCTGGCCATCTGGTGTATGTTCGCTCAGGTATTCCCTCTCTTCCAGGAGACCTTCATGAACGGCCGTCATTGGTTCGACTGGGCAGTCCTGCCGGTACAGTACCCTCAAGGCGCAGAAACCGTCCGTCAGATCTATGATGCTGCAGGGCTTACAGCAGAAACCGTGACCCCGGACATTATCGGAACCACAGTGAATACGGTTTCGGCTAACCCTACGATGATGACCGTCATCAGCGCTCTTGCCCTGATCGTCAACATTATCGCTCTGGCCTACATCATCTGCGTCTCCAGGAAGCGTCACATCAACCCTTACAAGGAGGACGTCTTCATCAACCAGAAGTACTACAAGGAGGCTATGGCCCGCGCCGACGTATAGCGCCCGCTGGCTGAAAGTGAAAACGAGGCTGACTCAAATGAAAGAGTCGGCCTCGTTTTTATTGGTGGAGAGGTGATGCTGCTTCTGGTTTTTTAGCATACTATTGCCATTTAAGGAGGAAGAGGGTACTTTCTTACTACTTTTCAATCATAACAAAAAAGAGGATGGCCTCAAGTCATGACGACTGTTTGGTCACCCTCTATCTGTTATAAGGCTCTTGCTAGAAGATATAGTTGAGTCCGATGTTGATGCCGATATTTCCGTCGTTAGGGTCGAGGCACTTCGCGAACTCGAAGTTGATGTTGAAATTCTGGTTCATGATCACGTGCAGACCGATACCTGCGCCCATATGGAGCCTCTCGGCATTGCCGGTGTAAAGGAGGTCCTTGAGGTCGTAGTCGGTTCCCGGAAGCTTGCCTGAAACATTGGACTGGGCGGCTATCTGTTCATCGATATCGTATGGCTTGACGATCATTCCGGCATCGAAGAACGGATTCGTAGCCAGGGTCCAGTTCTGGTTGATCCAGCGGAACTTCGCGAAGCTCCAGCGGAGCTCGAAGTTGGACCAGGCATAACTGTTACCCATAAGCCTGTTCGAAGTCGTACCGCGTACTGTGCAGGTAGAGCCCAGACCCTCGGTGTTGATCTGCTTCATATTCAGGGACTGGATACTTTGGAGCAGGTAGTAAGGAGCCTTGCCTGCTACCAAGCCCTGGTAGGCGAGATGGTAACCGAAAGTGAGACGGTCCTGGACGATCGGGAAGAACTGCTTCCAGTGGGCGGCGATCTTCAGGTAGTTGTTGTCATGCTTGGAAATGATGTCCGGTGAGCCGAAGGCATATACCTCGAGGTTGGCTCCACGTGTAGGATTGTTCTCGTGGTCGCGGCTGTCATAGACGACACCGGCCTTGAATTCGAGATGCTGTCCGCCATCCTTCTCTGCCGCAGGGATTACCCCGTTATCTACATAAAGGTCATACAGAGAAGTGGTTCCGTCGGTCAGGCCCTTGTTCCTCGCGTGCCCTGTCTTCATATTCCAGTAGGTGATTCCACCTGCCCATCCCCATTTGCTTTCTCCGAAGTTTCCCTGGAGGCATGTCATGATGCGGAATATGTCGCGTTTCATGAGGTAGAAGCCCAGTCCGTCGTCGGTAATCATATCGATCTCAGGGACATACTTGGATGATGCTCCATTGAAGCCGTAGAACGAATAGGTGTTGTTGCCGAAATAGGAAACTGCAGCGGAGACGCGGAGACCCGGAATCAGGTATTTGCTGTCGAAGAAGCTGTGGAGCACCGTATTGCCCTTGGAGTAGCGGGAGACTTCCACGTTTGCTTTCCACATATACTCCGGATAAGTTGATCCGTCGCCGTACCAATAGATGTCGGTGAGGGCTCCATAATGCCATCCGAGGTCGGATGAATAGCCTACTGCAGGGAGTGGTCCGAAGTTAAGGCCTGTCTTGGCTACCTCCTGGGCATGGGACGAAAAGACGCAGCCGGCGATGAGGGCGGCCGCCAGAATCATTTTTCTCATATTAAAGATATTAAACAATCAGGTTGGATTGCGTGTATGTGGTTATTCCACGCAAAGATAATCCCTTTTTGCCGGAATAACAAAATACGGACGATTATTAGTATTTTTGTAGTATGTCGGAATATAGTTTCAAGAAATGGATTGCAGCCGTATTTTTTCTCATGCTGCTTTCCGGTGGGAGTCTCGATGCGCGCGTCATCAGGGTCCGGAGGCCGGCGGCCTTGGAGAAGGCTGTGGCCGAATCATGCAGCGGCGATACCATTGTCCTGCGCAAGGGGGAATATCTTCTGCGGCACACGTTGCTGGTCGAGGGAAAGGAAGGACTGGTAATCAAGGGTGAAGGAGCGCGCTTGAGCGGTGGCGTGCGGATACCGATGCGGCGCCTTCGCAGGGCGAAAGGTTTGGGCAAGGATGTGAAGCAGCTCGACCTGCGACGCTGGCAACCGGGAGCGGTTTGCCAGAAAGGCGACCCTCACCTTACCGGCCCTTCATGGTCCGAATTCTTTGTAGACGGCGTTCCGATGCGCCTCAGTGAATGGCCTGACGGAGCACCTATCCCACTGGATTCCGTGGTGACTCCCGGAAGAGGGTATATCCGTCCCCGGGAAGGAGATGGTTTCGGAGTGATCGCTTTCAAGGAAGACCGGCCGCTTGAGTGGCGTTATCCGGAATTGGCGTTCCTGAGCGGTTGCTTCCGTTTCGGATGGACAAGCGAGATGGTGCCTGTGAAGCGGATCGGCTCGGACAGGACCATGGAGGCGGGCGCCCTGACCAATTACGGCTTCGGCCGCAATCCAGGCGAGAATTTCCAGAGATGGAAGGTCATGAATATCCCCGAAGAAGTGACCCTTCCTGGAGAATATGCCCTGGATGGTGCAGGCAAACGTTGCTGGCTTATGCTTCCGAAAGGGGCGAAGCGGCTGGAAATGAGCGTGATGACTGATGTCATGATACGGCTGTCCGGCTGCAGCAACATAGTAATCTCAGGCCTTGAATTCACATGCTCCCGTGGCGATGCCTTGGCTTTGGCGGAATGTACCGACGCCAGGATTGAAGATTGCCGTATCCATGGCATGGGACATGTTGCCGTTACGATCGATTCCGCCTGCCGTCGCTGCGGACTCTCCGGCTGCGACCTTTACGACCTCGGTGCCGGAGCTGTCGAACTCGGCGGAGGTGACAGGGTCAATATCGTCCGGGGTGACAATTACGTCGAAGACTGCCGGATACACGACTACAACCGTATCGAGAAGCTGTACCGTGTCGGCGTGGTGATGAGCGGACTGGGCAACCGCATCAGCCGATGCGAGTTATACAATTCTGCGACGATGGCCATACTGATGCTTGGCAACGACCAGACGGTGGAGTATTGCAACGTGCATCATGTGTGCATGGACATAGAGGACAACGGAGCCTTGTACCATGGCCGCAATCCTGCCCAGAGGGGGAGCGTGATCCGTGGGAACTTTTTCCACGACATCGAGGTGCCTTTCAACGTGCGGGCGCTTTACCATGACGATGGATCCGGAGCAGTCGAGGTATATGGAAACATATTCCGGAATATCACTTCTCCGCCGGTGCAGATCGGGGGAGGAAGCGACATCAATTATCACGACAACATATTCCTGGATCTTCCTTGCGCTGCCGTCAAGACGGACGGGAGGCTCAAGACGTGGGGTGCCGACAGGCTTGTGGCGCACCGGGATTCGGTGGCGCTCGTGGATGGTCCGGCTTTCCGAGCGCACTATCCCGAGTTCGCTTCCTACTATGAAGGGGACCCGGCCGAACCGCAGCGCAACGTATTCATCCGCAATGTGATGTATAATGTCAAATGGGCATTTGAAAAGGTGGTTTGGAGCGACCATATCTATAATGACGACATTTCCGGAACGGCGAACTTTATTTCCCGGATGGAAGACAACTGGAAGACGGACGTGAATCCGGGATTCCGTGACCCGAAGGACCCTCTGTCCGGCTTTGTCGAGCATCCAGCCTTGCTGGATGTCATCCCGGGGTTCATAATGCCTGATCTGTCACTTATCCCTCCTACCTCCGGGGTGTCTTCTGGTTATTTCGCTTCAGGAGATGGCTTTTCCGGCCGTGTGGGCGGCGTCGCAGACGAGCTGCATACTCCGGCAGGGAGGTCCTTACAATGATCTGACAGATACGAAATGATGCGCACAGTCCGTTTCATATTGCTTATGCTGGTCGCGGTGGTGGCCTGCTCTCCGGTGAAATATGCCGACAGCTATGGCTTCCTGCCCGGAAATGACGCCCTGGCTAATTCCGAGGCTCTTCAGAAGTGCCTTGACGGAGGAGGCAGGATCCGTGTCAGGAAGACCGGAATATATCCAGTCTGCAGGACTCTTGTGCTGGATGCCGGAACGGACCTGTCCTTCAAGGAAGGGGTAGTGCTCAGCAAGGAACTCGGTCCTGACGGCTCCGGAGCCCGGTTCACCTTTATCAACCGGGGTGCGTTCACCAGGGAATATGATGAAGGGATACGCGTCAGCGGACTCCACCTTCAGTGCAACGGCCTGGACAGCCGCTCGGGCGGGGAGCTGGATATCCCCGGCATCGTCGGACTGTCCTGCCAGGTGGCTTTCTTCTATGTCAAGGACCTGTATATCGATCGGTTTACCCTTCTGGACCTTCCGCCTCACGACTTCGCCATCCAGATATGTACTTTCGAGAATGTCACCGTGGAGAACGTGCATGTGGAAGGAATGAAGGATGCGGTTCATTTCGGGCCGGGGAGGGGATTCGTGGTCAGGCACGGGGTATTCAAGACATATGATGACCCAATAGCGCTCAACGCTCATGACTATACGACTTCCAATCCGGAACTTGGGTGGATTGAAGATGGGTTGATCGAAGATTGTACCGACCTGGACGATCCGGAGAACGGGACCACCGGTTTCTTCGCCAGGATACTTGCCGGAGGGTGGCGCGACTGGGAAGCAGGAATGAAGATCCAGTCTTCAGGAGATGCAGTCGTATGCGATGGACGTATCTACCGCAGCAATGGTCCGAAGGTCAAGGTTGAGTACGTTTCGGCTTTCCGTCCGTCTCACACGGAAGGTACTGTCAAATATCCTGACGGTATTACCTGGACCATGTCACAGGACAGGAACATATGCCGCAGCTGCGGAGTGCGGAATGTGGTATTCCGGGATATAAGGCTGCTGAAGAAGCGCCAGGTAGCGCTGTGCTTGCATTTCGACCACGATCAGTATTCGCGGAGCTACTATCCGTACGCCGAAATCCCGGTTCAGGGCAATATCGTTTTTGAAAAGGTATATGTCGGGAATGATATCCCTGTGCTGATACAGAGCCGCACACCGGTGGACAGCATCATCCTGAGGGATTCCCGCATCGGTTCCAGCGAGATCCGGCTCCTGAAAGCCATAGATGCTCCTGGCATGGAGTATGACACCACCCTGGTCCGGCTCGAGAGGGTAGAGTGCGCCAATCCGGATTCCCTGGTCCGTTCTCCAGGAAGACCGTTCAAGGTTATGCTCCGCTAGCATTTTTTTGAAGGAATATTTGCATATTCAAAGATAATGGCATATCTTTGTGATATCAAAATGATATTAATATGGATCAGAACAAAGAATTCGCCTACAAAGGCTTCGTAATGAATGGTTTCCTCGCATTCTTCCTGCTTATCGCACTCTTCGTAGTGTCAATCTACTTGTTCACCTTGGCGGAGCAGACTCCCTGGTTTGCGACTGTGGGCGGTATCCTGTTGTTCATCGCCTGCCTCTGCTGCAACGGTTTCATCAAGTTGGAGCCGAATGAGGCTAAGGCACTCGTATTCTTCGGAAAATACCGTGGTACGTTCACCAGCACCGGTTTCCACTGGGTCAATCCTCTCATGAGCAAGAAGGGCGTCAGCCTCCGTGCCCGCAACCTTAATCCTGAACCGATCAAGGTCAATGACAAGGCCGGTAATCCGGTCATGATAGGAATGGTGCTCGTCTGGAAGCTGGAAAACACCTACAAAGCTCTCTTCGAGATTGACAGCCAGTCTCTTGCAGGTCCTTCTCCAAAGGGTGGCGTCTCGACCCGCCAGCTTTCTTCGGCTTTCGAGAACTTCGTCCGTGTACAGAGCGATGCTGCGCTTCGCCAGGTTGCCGGGTGCTACGCCTACGACAATGCCGACAGCGCCGATGAGCTCACCCTCCGGAGCAACGCCGACGAGATCAACGAAAGGCTTGTAGCAACCCTCAACGATCGTCTTTCCATGGCCGGAATGCATGTCATCGAGGCAAGGATCAATTATCTCGCATATGCTCCGGAAATCGCTGCGGTAATGCTTCGCCGCCAGCAGGCCGATGCCATCATCGCTGCTCGCGAGAAGATTGTCGACGGTGCGGTAAGCATGGTGAAGATGGCCCTCGACAAGCTAAAGGCTGAAGGTGTCGTCGATCTTGACGAGGAGCGCAAGGCTGCCATGGTAAGCAATCTGCTTGTGGTTCTCTGCGGTGACGAACCAGCGCAGCCGGTGGTTAATTCAGGTTCGCTTTATTGATATGGCCAAGGAGAAAGAAGCTGTCAAGAGTTTCGTCCTTCGTGTCGATCCTGACACGATGGACGCTCTTGAACGCTGGGCTGCGGATGAGTTTCGCAGTATCAACGGCCAGCTGCAATGGATAATCTCCGAGGCGCTCAGGAAAAGCGGCCGTGACAAAAAGGACAAGAAGTAATATTACAAAATATAGCTAGCAGTCCTGGTTCCGTCCAGTATGTCGTGGACCAGTACTCCGGACTACTTCTTTTTCAGTGTGACGTCCGCCTGGACTTCAAATGCCCCGCCGTACCAGCTCTTGTCACCCTTCTTGGTACGCTTGATCTCAGGCGTGGCTTCGGCGGGCTCGAACTCGCCGCCGTTTTCAGCCCCATCGATGTCCTCGAACACGATCCTGACGTCTTTCGGCTTGTCGAAAATGGTCTTGGATAGTTCGTAAGCGCCATTGCTGTCGGTGTACAGGGTGTCATTCTCATACCAGTCATTCTGGTCGAAGATCACGTAAGGGGTGTTGTCATAGTGCCTGTGCTGGCGGATCGCGACCCTGATTCCTTCGACAGGTTTTCCGGTCTCGTCACTTACCGTACCAAGCGCCTTGAAATCAGCGTGTGGCTGACCGTACATTTCTATACCCTCAGTAACACTCTCGCAGGATGCGAAACCCAGCAGTCCCAGGATGCTGGCTGCAAAAGCTTTCCAAAGCTTGTTCAATCCGTTTTTCATATCGTTTTCATTTTTGTTGCCAAACATTGTATGAGATTCCCGTCGGAATCCCGGAGATGCATCCCGTTCCCCCGGCAGTATTTCCAGTAGCGGCAGTCGCCGCACATATCCTTCTTCATCCATCCGCGGTCCCGGAACGGTTGGAATTTTTGGTTCCATACATCCAGGAAATCGTCTTCGTAGATATTCCCCTGAGAATAATCCGCTCGGATGCTGGGACATGCTGAAATTGAACCGTCGGCGAGGACAGAGCCAACGGTGATCCCCGCGTTGCACATGAAGAAATGGTCCCTTACATCTCCTTCGTAATTGCCTAGGAAGCCTTCGCAGGCGAACGAGGCCTTGATCCTTCCTTCCTTGCGGGTAGCTTTGATGAATTCCATCAGGCTACGGAGTTCATCGCCGGAGAGTTGCAGTTCCGGGTCGTCTGCCGCCCTGCCAGCCGGGAATATCGTGAACAGTCTCCATGACTTTAGACCAAGCCCGATGAGATATTCCTTCAAATCCGTAAGCTGCGGCAGGCTGCGTTTGTTGACGCAGGTCACCACGTCGAACTCGATTTCTTCGGAATCAATCACCATCTTGATGGCCCGGGACGCTTTCTCAAACGATCCGGGGCGCCCTCTCATCCAGTCGTGGACATCTCCGAGTCCGTCGAGACTGATGGTCATTGCCCTGAGGCCGCTTGCCAGAAGACTCCGGTATCTCTCCGGAGTAAGGGCAAGTCCGTTGGTGACCATTCCCCAAGGGAAGCCGTGTTCATATATTGCGCGTCCGCAGGCTTCCAGGTCTTTCCTCACAAGCGGTTCTCCACCCGTGATATTGATCATCACCTTGTGTGGATCATACTTCCTGGCTACGGAGTCAAGGGCCTTGCAGAAATCTTCCACCGGCATATCCTTTACCAGGGACTGGACACGGCAGTCACTGCCGCAGTGCCTGCATGACAGGTTGCAGCGCAACGTGCACTCCCAGAACAACTGGCGGAGTTCGTGCTTGTGCACGACCTCGTCCTGGAGTTTGCTTACTATGTCCAGCGCTATCCTGCGCCTCAGCGAGAGAGGTTCCATGTGTGACGATTCATATAGTCTAAATCCATGGATCCGGAAACCTTGCATCAAACGGCTTGGTAAGTTTTCACCGTATCGATCATAGTCAGGATGTTTTCGACAGGTGTGCCGGCCTGGGCATTGTGGCAGGAGCAGCAGATGTAGCCGCCACTCTTTCCCAAGGTCTCAAGGCAAGCCCGGGTTTCTTCCCGGACTTCATCGACCGTACCCATAGGAAGGATCCTTTGGTTCTCGATGCCTCCGTGGAATATGAGATCATTCCCGAACCTCTCCTTCAAGCCTGCCGTATCCATCCCCGGACATACGTGCTGTATCGGATTGAGAATATCGATACCGCATTCGACCAGTTTCGGAATAAGAGGAAGGACAGCACCGTCAGTATGGTAGAGCACCTTTTTTCCGTAGCTATGGATCAGGTCACACCAGTTCTTCAGCCTCCGCTTGAAGAATTGTTCCCAGGAATCCAGGGATATCAGCATGTTCCTCTGCATGCCCATGTCGTCACTTATGAATACGATGTCCAGGTCGTCTCCAAGCTCCTTGAGCATCCGTTCCAGCATCACGGTCTGGATGGAATCGATATGGTCCAGGGTAGCATCCAGGAACTCCGGGAACGCGACTGTGTCCATGAGTGCATTCTCAAGACCGCGCATCTGGCAGTATATCTCGAAATGCGAGATCCACGGACCGATAGTGGCGAAATCCCAGGAACGGGCTCTCTTTGCCAAGGCCTTGGCCCCTTCGTAATCGAATTTGTCCGGATCCGGCCAGGAGTGGTATGTCTCCAGTTGGGAAGGATCTTCATAATCGCCGATCGGCGGGTCGATATATTCCTGATAAGTCGCAAGTCCGGCCTTGACCATGCGGGTAGGAACTCCCCACATGGTGATCTCACCGCTGTCGTTCGGATCGAAGTAGCGTCCGGCATATCCGGGGAATATCCATACGATCTTGTCTACCCCGAGTTTGTCGTACACCTCGAACTCGTCTTCGATCGAGGTATATTCCCTGAGCGAATCCAGGACTTCGGGGGTGCACCAGAGGTCCACTGGCGCGCGGTCCACCGGAAGGCGGTTGATGGTGGCCATGATACGTTCTCTCGGAGTCATATGTTCCATATCGGTCAGCGTTTGTGGGATGCATGAATAAACAAAGATAAACAATTGCATGGAATGTACGAATAAATTGCTAACTTCGCTGCCCGAACCACATATATTCTGATGAGAAGGATCTTGGCGGCGGTTGTTGCCGTATTATTGATAAACATCTTTTCTGTCCGGGCGCAGACCACGGTGGACATGCTCTATTTCGAGGCACGTGCCGGGTTGGGTTTCAATCTGGATGCGGACGGTACACCGCATGCCGGCCCGTCCGTGGACTATTTGAATTTCCATATGGCAGGGCATTTGTCACCAACAGTAAGCTATCGGTTGAGGCAGCGCTTCACCAAACCCCTCTACAGTCCTGACTATCCTCTCAACGGCACCGATTTCCTGTGGCTGGATTGGGCTCCATCGGACAAGTGGCATTTTTCCGCAGGCAAGCTGCCGGTCCTCCTGGGTGGTTTCGAGTGGGATACCGCCCCAATAGATGTCTATTACTGGAGTGGTTTCTGCAACCATGTGGCAGAGGTCTATGCCCTTGGTACCCAGGCTTTCTGGTCTCCGCTCGAGGGACACACTTTCAGCTTCCAGGCTACACAGTCACCATGGTCCCGCGGGACGTGGGACTGCTTTGCCTACAATCTTGGCTGGACGGGCAGGATCGCCCCATGGTGGAAGACTATCTGGACCGTGAACTACATGGAGGATGTCTTGCATGGGGGAATGCAGTACATTTCGCTGGGCAACCGCTTCGAGGCCGGCCGCATGGCCCTGGAACTGGACTGGACCGACCGCGAGGCCATCCACAGGCAGCAAAGGTCCTTAACGGACATGACTTTTATCGGGCGTCTCGTCTATGATGCAGACAACTGGAATGTGTTCCTCAAAGGCGGATACGACGTAAACGATGCCCTAAACGCAAGTCCTGACGGCGTTGCTTTCGACTACAACTATCCTGCAGGGCTTGAATATATCTATGCCGGAGGTGGACTGGAATATTTCCCGCTGGGCAACCGCAACCTCCGTGTCCACCTCTTCCTCATGACTGACAATCTACAGAAGGCCCTGTGCACGCAGGCGGGCCTGACCTGGCGTTTCCATATTATCGACAAACCATAGTTTATGAACCTTTCTCCCCGCAGGCGCTCCCTGGTGGAGGCCGTCGTGTTCCTGGCAGTCCTTGTGGCAGTATTCCTGCCTTTAGGATTGAAGATGGGTGGCAGCAATATGCTCAAGACAATCATGGCAACCGCCCATGACCTTCTGCTGAATACCGTATTCTACCTGATGGGCATCACCGTCCTGACCGGAGCACTTTCCAAGCTGATGTCGGAGTTCGGTGTGGTCAGTCTGCTGGAACGTGTCCTCAGACCGCTGATGAAGCCGCTCTATAACCTGCCGGGAGTAGCTGCACTTGGAGGTGTGATGACCTTCCTGTCGGATAATCCGGCCATCATCTCGCTCTCGAAGGACAAGACTTTCTCCTCGTACTTCAAGAAATACCAGCTTATCTCGCTGACCAATTTCGGTACGGCCTTCGGAATGGGTTTCGTGGTAATCATCACCATGATCGGCTATGCCCAGGTCACCGGTGCGCTGGTGGGTCTGTTCGGTGCTGTTTGCGGCTCCATCATCTCTACCCGCATAATGCAGCGCAAGTGCCTCAAGGCGTATCCTGAACTGGATGCCCCGGTATTCGACAAGCTTAGCGACAAGCCGCTGGATGAAGCTTTTCCGGAAGACGATGACCCGTCTCAGCACAGCATTTTCATGCGTTTTCTGAATGCCATCCTGGATGGCGGCAAAAACGGTGTGGAGCTGGGTCTTCAGATCATTCCTGGCGTGCTTATCATCACTACGGCCGTCATAATGATTACTTTCGGGACCGGCCCTGATGGCGTCTATAACGGTTCTTCGTCACAGGGTGTGCCTATCCTTCCATGGCTTGCGGAGAAGATTCATTGGGTGTTCGAATGGTTGTTCGGTTTCGAGCACATGGAGCTGATTGCCTTCCCGATGACGGCTCTCGGTGCAGTAGGTGCCTCGCTGGGGTTGCTGCCGACCTTCAATGCTGCCGGAATCCTTGACGGCAATGCGATTGCCGTATTCACAGCCATCGGAATGTGCTGGAGCGGTTTCCTTTCCACCCATACCGCGATGCTCGACTCCCTGGGCTACAGGAAAGTCATTTCCAAGGCTCTGGGGGCACATGCAGTGGCCGGTCTGTGCTCCGGAATCATCGCGCACTTCCTCTACCTGCTCGTGACCTTGATCTGACGCGGCACATTTATCGGGAAATCCTTGTATTCTTTTGAAATACTTCGTAAATTGCAGACGATTATTGAATCGGCTTCAATATGATGTATCGCATCCGCAACTATCAGCAGAACCAGCAGTCCTGGGGCCAGCAGTCCCAGGTTGTTCCTTCGTGCGTATAACTTCCAGCCGTTTGCGACACATGACAGAGAAATACGATACAAGATAATACAGAGGCTGGTCCCAAGGGAATCAGCCTCTGTACTTTTTTAGAGGAAAAGTCAGTTTATAGAATAGTGTCTTATCGTTATGGACAGATTTGATTTGGTCAAGGAATCCTTCGTCAGGAAGGCGGTACCCGCAGAGGCCCCGGAGAGCAAGGTTTCGGACTGGTACGGTGAACTGGTTTTCGACCGCGCCAAAATGTGCAAGTATCTCGATCCGGAAACTCTCCAGGCACTGCTTGCATGCATAGAGGGAGGTAAACATCTTGACCGCAAGACAGCGGACGGCGTGGCCCGCGGGATGAAGGAATGGGCGATGGAGCATGGGGTGACTCATGTCTCGCATTGGTTCCAGCCTCTTACGGAAGGAACAGCCGAGAAGCATGACTCCTTGATCGATTATGATGGCAGGGGAGGCGTAATCGAATCCTTCGATGGCACCATGCTGGCGCAGCAGGAGCCGGATGCATCGTCTTTCCCGAGCGGTGGAATCCGTGCCACATTCGAGGCTCGCGGCTACACCGCATGGGATCCGACATCTCCGGTCTTCATATTGGATGATACGCTCTGTATCCCTACGGTTTTCGTATCCTACACCGGAGAGGCATTGGACTACAAGATGCCGCTCAAGCGCGCCATCAAGGCAGTAAGCGATGCCGCCGTCCCGATCTGCCGCCTGTTCGATCCGTCCGTATCGAAGGTATATTCCTACCTCGGATGGGAACAGGAGTATTTCCTTGTGGATGAGTCGCTTTATGCTGCTCGTACCGACCTGATGATCACGGGACGAACCCTGTTCGGCCACAGTTCCTCCAGGAACCAGCAGCTGGACGACCACTATTTCGCGGCCATTCCAGCGCGCGTCGCTTCCTTCATGCGTGACCTGGAGGTTGCTGCCTATCGTCTCGGCATCCCGCTCAAGACCCGTCATAATGAAGTTGCCCCTAACCAGTTCGAACTGGCTCCGATCTATGGGGAGACCAACCTCTCAAACGACCAGAACCAGCTCGTGATGAACCTTATGAACCGGATTGCCAGGAAACACGGTTTCGTGGTCCTGCTGCATGAGAAGCCTTTCGACGGTATCAACGGATCGGGCAAGCATAACAACTGGTCGCTTGGAACGGATAACGGCACTCAGCTCCTGGCACCGGGCAAGGATGCCAAGGGAAACCTCCAGTTCATCACATTCTTCGTGAACGTCCTGGCTGCAGTGCAGAAGCATAACGGACTGATGAAAGCGACCATCGCCAGCGCCACGAACGCTCACCGCCTCGGAGCGAACGAGGCCCCGCCTGCCATCGTGTCTGCTTTCCTTGGCCGTACGATGACAGAGGTGCTCCGCAAACTGTTGGAGCTTCCGTCCGATACCCCGATTGAAATCGCTGGAAAGAAGGGTAAGAGTGTGGGTCTCGTGGAGATTCCGGAAATATTCGTCGACAACACCGACCGCAACCGTACTTCACCTTTCGCATTCACAGGCAACCGTTTCGAGTTCCGCGCCGTGGGCTCATCCGCGAACTGTGCCGGAGCCATGACTACCCTGAATGCCATCGTTGCGGAGCAGCTCATGGATTTCAAATCCGCGGTGGATGTCGGACTGGCCGCGGGCAAGTCGCTGCAGGTCGCGGTGATGGACTCACTCAAACCTATCATCGCTTCCATCATAGACACTGTCTGTTTCGAAGGGAACGGTTACACCGAGGAGTGGAAAGCGGAAGCCATGCGCCGCGGACTTGATGTCGAAACGAACGTTCCGAAGATGTTCTGCGAGTTCACCAAGCCGGCATCCGTGGAGATGTTCACCAGGACCGGAGTATATACGGAGAAAGAGCTTGTCGCACGAAACGAGGTCAAGTGGGAGACCTACATCAAGAAGGTGCAGATCGAATCCCGCGTCATGGTCCGGATGGCACTCAACCATATCATCCCTGCCGCCCTTGAATACAAAGCCAAGCTCTTGCAGACAGTTTCCCTTGCGAAGAGCGTTTATGGCAACCTCGACGGCTGTGCCACCGAACTGAAGTTACTGGAAGACATCAACAAGTATGTCGATGACATCCAGGTAAAGGCTAACCGGATGCGCGAGGCCCGCAAGGCCGTCAACGGAATAGAGGATATCTACGAGCGAGCCCTGGGCTACCATGAGATAGCCGAGAGTTTCGCCGCCTTGAGACGTCCGATCGACAAGCTTGAAGAACTGGTGGACAACAAGATATGGCCGCTTCCGAAGTATCGCGAGATGCTTTTCATCAACTAGCCCTTTGACTAGCGGTACAGCCCTTCGAGTTTTTCTCCTGTAACGCCCGGGGTTAGCCGGTAGAAGGCGCAGCCGTGCGGCGGTACAGCAGCTTCCCAGCGTTCCTTGAAGCTTACCTTGCCGACTTCCTGCTGACGCCAGAGGTCGCGCACGGTCTGCTCGCCGTAGAGTCCGAGCTTGTGGGGAGTGAAGCCTATGACCTTCTCGGCGTCTCCGAGATTGAACATGGCTACCGCCAGGGAACCATCTTCCAGCGGTTTGATGTAGATCACATGGTCTTCGCCTTTGGTGAATAACACTCCTTTCACACCCAGTGGATCCTGGTTGACGTCCAGCACCTCCGAGTTGCAGAGCAGGCTCAGGGTGAATGGGTCCAGCATCTCCATGTCGCAGCCCAGCAGCATAGGTGAAGCCAGTATGGACCAGAGGGTTATGTGGGTGTATTGTTCCCATGGGGTGAGCTGGGTCCAGTGCATCTTGCGGCCCCAACCGACCTTGCCGAGCACCAGCATGTCAGCGTCCGGCCAGTGTCCCGGGCCGGTGAATCCTGCCCAGCGGTCCTGACCTTCGAATCCTATCGATGACAGGCTCGCCCAGGTGTCCCGGATGTCGCCGGTGGTACGCCAGCACTGTGCATACTTCAGGAGGGCCGGTCCCAGTGTGACCCTCGAACTGTTGGAGATGCTGTACACGATGTCGCGCCCGGTGGCATCCAGGGCTTCCTTCATGTCCCGCATCCACCATTCATCGTTGGGATTCCAGTCGTACTTGAGATAATCCACGCCCCAGTCTGCCCATTGCATTGCATCGGCATGGGCGAATGAATACTTGCCGAAACTGCGTATCTTCTCTTTGTCGAGCTTGCTGCGGTCCAGTTTCATGAACTCGTCGGCCAGGCCTTGCTCTATCCACCAGTACTTGCCGTCGGGGTCGTCGCAGGAGGATCCGATGTGTGAGGCGTAAGTGGAGCACCAAGGACCGGAATAGATGCCGAACTTGAGTCCGCGGGCATGCAACGAGTCTCCGAGCGCCTTCATGTCAGGGAACTTCTTGTTCGGCTGGATACCGTTGTATTTGCCTCCGCGCACACCTTGCCATCCGTCATCGATATTCACATAGCACCATCCGTAGTCTGAAAGGCCGGAGGAGACCATGGCCCGGGCGGACTGCAATATCTTCTCTTCCGATACAGAATTGCCCCAGCAGTTCCATGAATTCCAGCCCAACGGGGGAGTGAGGGCGATGCGGTCACCTATCTCGATACGTAGATGCCGAGTGTCACTGCCAATGGCGTTTGAGGCAGTCAGCGTCACGTCGTAGCTGCCGCGTCTAGCGGCCTTACCGCTGATTATACCTGTATCCTTATCCAACTTGAGCCCGCGAGGCAAACCCTTGGCGATGAAGGTCATAGGTCGTACGCCTGTGGCCGGGATCCGGTACAGGAAATCGGCTTTGGGACGGGCACCGTATATTCGCGGCCCGTTGATGCGCGGCGTTTCCGGAGCCGGAGGGGTGAGTATGTAGGAACTGTAGTCAGGGACTACGATACTGTCCTCTCCGGGCAGCTGGGCGGCTGCGGACAGGCTGATTGCCATTGCGGCGATGATGAAGGTTATTCGCTTCATAATAATCATGGATATGAAATATCTAGTTCGAATTTCGGGTTCTTGCTTGGTACCGGCCCGTGGGATGCTTCTATGCGCTTCCACATGAGTTCAACTATTTCCGGGTGCCGGGCGGCAAGGTCGTTGTCTTCCCGAGGGTCATCGTCGAGATTGTACAGTTTCATCGGAGCCCCGCCGCGTACGTTCTGGACGAGGCCTTTCCAAGGTCCCTCACGCACTGCAAGCCAGCCTTTTCCTCCCGGAAACTCCCAGTAGAGGTATTCGTGCAGGGGCTGTTTCCTGCCTTTGAGGGTCGGGACGAACGAAATGCCGTCGTTCTCCGGTGCCCGTACTCCCGCCAGTTCGGCGAGGGTAGGCATGAGGTCGGTGAACTGCCCCATGTAAGAACTTTTCCCGGGCTTCAGCCTGTTCCCCCAACTGACCACGAAAGGCATCCTGATGCCGCCTTCATGCAGGCTGCTCTTGCCCCATCCCTTGCGGCACTTGAAAGGACCACCGCTCTTGAAATACTCTCCCGGAGAGTTGGAATTGGCGGCCGGTCCGTTGTCGGAAGAGATGATTATCAGAGTGTTGTCGTAAACCCCGAGCTCTTTCAGGCGTTCTGCAAGCCGACCGACCTGGTTGTCAATGTGGGTAATCATCGCTGCATATGCGGAATGAGGATAAAGTACCGGGTAGTACCACCCGCCGTCTGTTATCGGGGTCTTATCTTCCTCCAGTTTTTCCACATAGTACATCACTTCGTCCTCCGGAGCCTGGACGGTGGAATGAGGCACAGTGGTGGTCCACATCAGGAAGAAAGGCTTGCCGCTTCCGGCAGCATTGCTTACCCAGTTCTCCAAACGCTCGAACATCAGGTCGCATGAATAGTCGGACTGGTTGAATTTGTCGTAACTGCGTATGTCGTAAGGGTCGGCTCCCGGGTCGAGCCGCCTGTTGACTGGCATGTATCCATTCCGGGTGAATACCTTCGTTTCGTTCTCCCAAAGGTAGTCGGGATAGTAGGAATGAGCCAGCATCTGGCAGTTGAATCCATAGAAATAGTCGAATCCCATGTCCCGCGGCGCGGAACCGGAACCGGGGCCGCCCAGGCCCCATTTGCCGATCATCGCCGTTGTGTAGCCCGCCCCGTGAAGCATGGTTGCCAGAGTTGGAGTCCCCTCCGCAAGCGGCCACTGGCCCTCCAGGTCCGGATTGTCATGTATTGCGTCGAAATACCAGTCGGCTTCGCTCAGCACCATTCCCTCCGGGCGTGCCCAGCGCTCGTCGTTGCCCCTGATCTGGCTGTGCCCGCTGTGGAGGCCCGTCAGGATGCTGCAACGCGAAGGGGCCGACAGTGGACATGCGGTGTACATGTCGCTGAATATGATGCCTTCAGCGGCTAGGGCATCGATGTTCGGGGTCTCGATCAGTTCCTGTCCGTAGCATCCGAGGTCACCGTAACCAAGGTCATCGAACAGAAGGAATACTATATTCGGCCGCTCCGGATTCTTTTTCAGGCACTCCGCGGGTTTGTCACCGTTTCCGGCTATGGCAAGGGCTCCGAGGCCGATGAGTGGGGCAGTGTATTTCATATTATTCTGAGTTCTTGCTTTTTCCCATGACACTTACAAGTTTGTCCCACCAGCGGAGCGGAAGGATGGCATGGGCGGCCACCAGGATTGATGCGCCCGATCCGGGGCGGTAACGGACCCGCGGGCGCTTTGAACTGACGGCTCTGCAGATGGCGCGGGCCGCGGTTGATGGCGGAGCCAGCAAGTTCCCGTTGTAACCCATGCGCAGCAGTGCGGCCTCCCTGCTTGCCGAAGATGAATAAACGGTCCCGGACGTACAATCTTCCAGATGGTCGGCAGCGATACCGCCCCAAGGAGTCTTTATGCCGCCGGGCTCGATTTTGATTACCTTTATCCCGAATGGCTTCAGCTCGATGCGGAGATTGTCGCTGAGTGCTTCGACGCCATATTTGGAGATATTGTACCACCCCCCGAACAGGACAGGTGCCTGGCCTGCCACGGAGGAAATGTTGACGATGCGTCCGCTCTTCTGTTTACGCATGAAAGGGATGACAAGCTTGCATAGACAGGCCATCCCGAGCAGGTTGGTCCGGATCTGGGTGTGCGCATCCTGCAGCGGTACGCATTCGATCGGCCCCAGGTACCCATAGCCGGCGTTGTTGACGAGTGCGTCGATGCGTCCTTCAGCCTGAGAGACCGTCCGGACACAGTTGAGGCACGAAGTCTCATCTGTCACATCCAAATTGATGGGGACTATCCCGTCAGCTTTGAGCGGCTCCAGGAGTTCGGTACGCCTTGCCGCCGCGTATACCTTGTGCCCCTTGGCGGCAAACATCTTTGCCGCCTCATATCCAATCCCGCTGCTAGCTCCCGTGATAAGGATCACCATTTTGCAGTTTCTGTCATCCATACTCAACAAAAATAGCAATATTCATGGAATATAGCCACTTGTTAATGAGCCGGATTCTTTATATTTTTACGGATATGAAAGGAGTATCGTTTATAAGCCTGGTTGTCGCACTCTTGTTTGCAGGGTGCGCCGCTTCGCCTGCGGAGCGATGGAGTCAAGAAAAGGCCAATGAATGGTATGCAACCCAGCCGTGGCCGGTAGGATGTGTATTCATGCCGTCCTATGGCGGCACTCCGGTGGAAATCTGGGGCAAGGAATACTTCCGCCCGGATGTGGTGGACCGTGAACTGGCGCTTGCGGAAGGCCTCGGATTCAATGTCATCAGGCTTTTCCTCTGCGACATTGTCTGGCAGGATGATCCGAAAGGCTTTATGGACAGGCTCGAACAAACCGTGCAGCTTGCGGACAGTCATGGACTGCGTATCCTGATGACCTTCTTCACGAACGGTGGCACCATCAAGAACCCGTATCTCGGCCCTCAGCCGCAGCCGGTGCCGGGAATACACAATTCCGTGTGGATGTCATCACCAGGCAAGGATGTTGTCAACGATCCGTCGAGATGGCCTGTGATTGAACGTTATCTCAAGCAGGTGATGAAGCGCTACAGGAAGGATCCTCGTATATTCGCATGGTGCCTTTATAACGAGCCCGAGAATACCAAGGGTTTCGATACTCTGCCTTTCCTGAAGGAGGTCTTCCGCTGGGCGAGGGAAGTGGACCCTTCCCAGCCCCTGACATCGCCTATGATAGCGCTGCCGACCTGGAGATCCTACAACAAGGATATCTCCGATTTCGTGCTCACCAACAGCGACATCATCTCTTTCCACTGTTACAACTCATTGCCTGACTGCACGCTGTTCGTGGAGTACTGCGAGAAGTACGGCCGGCCGGTGATATGCTCGGAGTGGATGGCCAGGACCCGTGGATCGGACTACTTCTCCATACTTCCGTTGTTTAAGGAACATAAGGTCGGGTCCTTCAGCTATGGTCTGGTGAACGGCAAGCAGCAGTGTCAGTATCCATGGAACCAAATAGTTGATGATGAGCCTGTTCCTTTTACGGAAGATCCTGCGGTCTGGTTCCATGACCTGTTCAGGCCGGATCTCACTCCTTACAGTGAAGATGAGGTCCGCTTCATCAAGGATATGACGCAACAGAAATAAAATAAAGATATCGACATGGAAAGCTCAAAGGTATTTTATACTGATTTCAGAACCTCCATAAACGGAGAGAGTATGCCTGCAAAACTGAAACGGCTTGCGCGCAAGGCCGGGATTGCCGACATAGACATGGGCGGCAAGTTCGTAGCGATCAAGATGCACTTCGGGGAACTGGGGAATATCAGTTATCTCCGCCCCAATTATGCCAAGGCCATCGTGGATCTGGTCAAGGAGCTCGGGGGCAAGCCTTTCCTCACCGACTGCAACACCATGTATCCAGGATTCAGGAAGAATGCCCTGGAGCATCTTGAATGCGCCTGGGAGAACGGTTTTACGCCACTGACGGTCGGGTGCCCGGTCATAATCGCCGATGGGTTGAAAGGTACCGATGACGTTGCGGTACCGGTTGAGGGGGGAGAATATACCAAAGAGGCTCTGATCGGGCACGCTGTAATGGATGCTGATGTGTTCATCAGCCTGACTCACTTCAAGGGACATGAGATGACAGGCTTCGGAGGAGCGATAAAGAATATCGGCATGGGATGCGGCTCACGTGCCGGCAAGAAGGACCAGCATTCCGCAGGCAAGGCCATCATCGATGAGACCAGATGCCGCGGATGCCGTCGCTGTGAGCGGGAATGCGCAAACGGTGGCCTGGTATATGATCCGGCAGCCCGGAAAATGCATGTGGACGGTTCCAACTGCGTAGGATGCGGGCGTTGCCTCGGAGCTTGCAACTTCGATGCTATCGACTTCGACCAGGATCAGGCGATATCCGTCCTGAATGAAAAAGATGGCCGAATACACGAAGGCAGTCGTCAGCGGCCGCGACAGTTTCCACATTTCACTCATCGTGGATGTCTCTCCGTTCTGTGACTGCCATGCTGAAAATGATGCACCGATCCTTCCGAACATAGGGATGTTCGCGTCCAAGGATCCCGTCGCGCTAGACCAGGCTTGTGCTGACGCTTGCCTCGCAGCTGAACCTGTGCGGAATTCTCTATTGGGGGACCGTATGCACCAGGAAGGCTTCCACGATCACCATGATCATTTCAAGAATACGACTCCGGAGTCGGAATGGGAAACCCAGCTTACCCACGGCGAAAAGATCGGCCTTGGAACCCGCCGCTACGAGCTAGTGTTCATGAAATGAGAGTCAAGCGACTGAGTCTCTATCGCTTGAACTCGAACCGCAGATCCGCAGGTATTTTCTCCAGACGCAGGTTCAGCAGATCCTCATTGTAGTCTTCGCGGCGTTTTGAGTACTGCTCCTCAAAAGCAGCTGCTCCTTCACGGTCTCCTGTCGCCTGTATCTTGAGGACAAAGGCTGTGAGATCGGAGAGGGCATTCTCCATGACATTGAGATCCAATAAGTACTGACCCGACGGCTTCCGGCGGAAAGCTCCTGCCTCGCGGAGATAATTGTAGATGATCACGCTGCTCCTGCCGAGGGAAGAAGCTTCTCCGAAGCGTTCTGAACGGACGAGGGAGGCGAAGAAGGTAGTGAGGGCGGATTTCTTGGAGAAGTAGTGATTCTGGATGTTGAAATGGTTCTGTAATTTGCAGACGAGAAGGACTCCGGCTGCATTTGCTTTCAACTCTTCGAAAGTCGCAGCGGTATTGCCGAGAGCCTGCTCCACGCTACCTTTCCCGTTGACGGTTTCCTTTACACCCAACCCGTGTGCCACTTCACGGAACACGATATTCCAGAAGAATGCATCCGAGGAAAGCAACTCTGCGGCATCCCCTTCCAGGAGGCGTTCACCCGTAGGTGCTACGATGTAGTTGTACTTGGCGTTTATGATGTTCTGCAGCAATATGGTACGGGTACCGCGGTCGCGCTGTACATCTGCGTCGAAAGGCAGGTTCAGAGCAATGACCTTCACGCCAGCATTAGCCTTGCCAGCGTAGTACAAAGCATTGCAGGAGAAGATGTTGGATCCGGCTCCTGGCTGGAAGGTCTTGTATGCCGGATCGCCTGGGAGATCTTCCTGCAACTCGTTGATGCGGGATACATACTGCATCAGTTCCTTTGTCTCCGCTTCATTCTTCAGCAGCACGTAGGCTTCGTAAGAACGCTTGATACCCAGCAGCTGGTCGTCGGTTACCTCATTGGGACCGATAACAAGGTCCATCTTGCTGTCGTCCATGTCCAGCCAAGCAATGGAACTCTCATAGTAATTGTCTGTCTTGAGAGCTTCGGCCTTGGCCAGGAGATATTCCCTGACGCTTGGTTTGATTGTGATTTCTGCCGCCACGTTCAAGAAATTGCAGATCTTGTCGATATGCTCTTTATATTCATCGTGGTACCAGACAGTTTCAAGGGAACCGTCTGCAGCTCGGCGGACAAGTGTATAAGGGCTGTCCTTGTCTGGATTGTCCCATGCTTCGAATTCCTCCACGGTCATGTCGGTAGGATAGAAACCTGCACCTGCCGGGCGGTCACCATATCCTTCTACGAACGATTCACCGCTGGTGCGGTCCCAAGGACCGTAATTGATTTCAGCGAAGGTCTTCTGGAGAGGATCCGTGATTCCGTCGAGCAGAGCTTGCTTGTTACCGAAATACTGTTTCCAATAGATGGTATTCACTTCGTCTGCAGCGAAACGATAAAGGTTGAGCACTTCCTTCCCATTGTCGGAGATTCCGCTCAAGTCAGGTGCATTGAAGGTTACCAATGCATAGTCGTTGACCTTTCTGGCGAAAGGAGACTCCGGGGCTTGGTTGCAAGAAACCATTAGCGCGAGAAGCAGGATGGCAAGGATTGATTTGTTGTTCATTGTGGTTTGTATATTAATTGATTACATTATCAGGTCAATAGGTAAAGCGGATGTCCACCGGGACTCCGGCCCTTTCAAGGACTCTCTTGTCCGAGAGACTCTCGAGGCCAGCTACGCCATATCTGGCGATATATGAATTGGCAGCATCGATGTCACCGTGTGCCTGAATGCGGAGAATCTCAGCCCCAAGGTCTTCCAGAGCCTGCCAGGTCTTGTCGAAATCGATGCTGTATCGGCCTGTGGCATTCCAGGTGATGGCCTTGGTCTCAAGAAGGTAATTATAGACGATGATATTTGCGATACCCGTTGGATCCGCCGCACCGAAACGTACGGAACGTATCGTATTGGTGACGAAAGTGGTCAGCACATCCTCTTTCTGGAAGAGGGCGGAGATATGGTATGCTTCAGCCTCCTGCGCACAGAGCCATGTACCCAGTACATTGGATTTGGCCTTCTCGATTGCAAGGGCTTCATTCCCAAGCGCCTCGGCGACGGTACCCCTGCCATTCACGGTCTCCTTCACGCCCAATCCTTTCGCGATTTCGCGGAACACGATCAGCCAATAGAATGCGCTGGCATCAACGTGAGGCTGGTATGATTCCTCCAGAAGGGACTGGCCTACAGGGTAAACGGTGCGGTTGAACTTTTCACGGATGATGTTGTCGAATATGATGGAACGGGTGCCGAGTTCCTCCTGCACTCTCGCATCGTACGGGAAGTTGATGCCGATGACCTTGAAACCGGCGTTTGTATAACCGCTGCAATACAGCACGTTGCAAGAGAAGATATCAGATTCCGCACCCGGGACGAACTGACGGTTGGCCGGATCTCCGGGCAGCATTTCCTGCAGCTCCGGCATACGGGCGGCAAGTGCGCTCAGTTCTTCCGTACGATGGAGGTTTTTCAAGAGTACATAGGCTCCGTATGAAGCTTTCGTTCCATAAAGGGCATCGTCGACGGGCTCGATAGGGCCGATCACGAGGTCCATTTTGCTGTCGTTCATCTCCAGCCAAGCCTTGTCGCTCTCATAGTAATCGTCGGTCTTGAGCCCTTCGATTTTCTTGAGGAGATAGTTCCGCACGCTCTCCTTGATGGTTACATCGGCGGCACGCTGCAGATATTCCTCTATCTTGCTGATCGAACCTGCGTATGCATCATGATACCATACTGTTTCCAGAGAACCGTCTGCGGTGCGGCGGGCGAGAGTGTATGGACTGTTCTTGGCAGGATCATCCCAGGAATCGAACTCCTCAGCAGTCATGTCCGAAGGATAGAATCGCGCTCCTGCAGGCTTGTCGCCATATCCATTCACGAAGGATTTCCCATCGATACGGTCCCATGGGCCGTAGTTGATCTCGGCATACAGTCTCTGCGAAGGACTCTCAAGAGAATCCAGGAAGGCATCCTTCTCCCCATAATTCTGCTGCCAGTAGATCTTGTCTACCTCGTCAGCAGCCATCCGGTAAAGCTTCAAGACTTCTTTCCCATTGTCGGTGATGCCTGTCAGGTCCGGTGCAGGAATAGTCACTACTGCATAGTTGTCCACGAGACTGTCAAAATCGACTTTGTCCTGTGTGCATGAAACGACTGCCAGGGCAAGCAAAGACCAAACTGTTATATGGTTTTTCATATTGATTTCAATATATTATTTAAAATTAGCAATTCTATTTGATAATCAGACAATATGTAATGAGCCTGCGGCAAATAATACCAGATACCCTAGCAAAATGCTGATGATACCGATGACGATTCCCATCTTTGCCATGTCTTTCTGCTGGATGAGGTTCGTAGCGTAGGCAAGAGCATTCGGCGGAGTAGAGATAGGAAGTATCATCGCACTGCTGGAAGCGATTGCGACACCGATAAGGACGGTGGAAGTGCCGCCGATGGCGGCGAGCTTATCGCCCATGGCAGTACAGACTACCACCAGGATAGGCATGATAAGCGCTGCGGTCGCAGAGTGGGAGATAAGGTTGGAGAGCGTGTAGCAAAGCAGTCCTGAAAGGATGACTATCAAGAGCGGCGAGAAGCTTCCGAAAGGAATCGCCCTGACCACGAGTGCTGCGAGTCCGGAACCATTCATGGCGTAACCAAGAGCGAAACCACCGGCGACCATCCAGATAACCGACCAGTTGATCTCATCGAGATCGTATTTTGTTATGATACCGGCCATTGCAAATACCGCAAATGGTATAAGAGCGACCGTATAGGTGTTGATTCCCGTGAGGGTATCCATCATCCAGAGCAGGATGGTGATGACCATGGTCACTATTACAAGGGTGGTTTCCTTCCCACGCTTCATTTCACCTTCTATCTTGAGTTCGATGGTCTTTTGTGAGAACGGGAATACCTTTTTGATCAGGGTCCATGCAATGAGGATCAGGATAATCACCAGAGGTACCATGAAAAGCATCCACTGGCCGAATCCTATGCCCAGGGCAAGACCTTCAGGATCGTTCAGGTACTTGAGAGCTATCGTATTAGGGGGAGTACCGATAGGGGTTCCCATGCCACCCAGGTTGGCGGCGACAGGGATGCTGATTGCCAGTGCGGTGCGCCCTTTCCCTGCCTCAGGCAGTTGCTTGAATACCGGGGTGAGGAAAGTGAGCATCATGGCAGTCGTCGCAGTGTTGCTGATGAACATGGAAAACATGGCGGTCACCAGCATGAAGCCCAGCAGGATGTTCTCACTCTTCTTCCCGAACGGTGTGAGGAGTACGCGTGCAAGGTGTACGTCCAGACCGGTCTTGGTGGTAGCTATCGCCAGGATGAAACCACCGATGAACAACATTACGACGGGATCCGCGAAACTGGCCATCACCTGTTTGTAGCTGAGCACCTGCCCCACGGAATCGGGATTGCATATCCACTTGATACCGGAATCGGAAGTAAACAACAGCAACAGTACCATTATTGAGACCGAAGTTGCCCATGCAGGCACCAATTCAAACACCCACATCAACGTCGCATAGACAAAAATGGCAATGATCCTTTGCTGGATCTGAGTGAGTCCATCCAATCCGAAGGCTTCTGTCGGCATGAACCAAAGCACAAGGAAGATAGCTGCGACAAACAATAAACCTGTTGTTTTCCTCTTGATCTTGGCAGGGTTGAATTTAATGCTGTGACGCAGTTTCTGCATCTCCTCAACCAAATGGAATCCCCTAAAATTCTTGAACATATTCCTTTACTTATTTCTTCGCCGCAAAGGTATGTATAATTATTTATAATAATGTCTTGTTTTTATAGATAGATATGGTTTATTTCTATATAATTAATATGAATTATCGATAAATTGTCGTAATATTGTCGGAAAGGAGAAGAAAGATGGAATTGAGACAATTGAGATACTTTGTGGAGGTGGGGCGATTGAAGAGTTACTCCCTTGCGTCCAAGTCGCTCTTCATAACGCAAAGTACCATTTCCCAGCAGATACAGAAACTGGAAGAGGAACTTGGCGTGGAGTTGCTTACACGTGACACCAGGCATGTGTCCCTGAGTGATTTCGGGGAACAGTTCTATCCTTGCGCAGTACAGGTTCTGGAAGATGCGAGGGCTGGCGTAGACCGCATCCGCGATGTCAAGAACCTTCATGTGGGTACCTTGAGCATCGGTTCTACGTATTCTTTCAGTCCGCTTATGATGCAGACGGTCATTGAGTTTCAGAAAGAATATCCCAAGATCCGCCTGAATCTGGTCATTACCTCCAAGGAGGAACTCAGGCAGAAACTCCTGAACCGCGAATTGGACCTGGCATTGATGTACAAATCTCCTCTCGGAGACGAGCGTATCGAATCAAGGCTCCTTTTCCATAGTTGCCTTTGTCTCGTAGGACGCATCGGAGAACTCTCCGGATGCGGGGCGAAAGTTTCCGTCCAGGACATCGCCAGATATCCGCTTGCTCTTCCGGCTAAAGGCCTTCAAGCTCGCGACACCTTGGAGTCAATACTCTTCACCGAAAGTGTCAATCTGGATATCCGCTTGGAAATAAACAGTGTACGTGTCCTGTTGGACCTTGTTGCCAACTCCCCGCTGGTAACGACTCTTTCCGAGGAGGCCATCCATCATGTGAAAGGTTTCGAAGCAATCCCCATCGACCATCCTGACGGACGTATGGACGGCTGCTACCACTATTTGAAAGGAACATATCTCAAGATGGCTGCCCAGCAGTTCCTGGAACTGCTTCAGGACAAGAACTCATTCTATCAGACATTGTCATCCTATAGGCGCTGATGATATGGAAAACCCCGAAGTCCGATCGGACTCCGGGGTTTTCTTATACATAACAACCTTACGATGCTACTTTGCAAACGTGGTTCCGGTTGCGGAGCCTGAGCTTCCGCTACCCTGGATGTAGGTTGCGAAGTTGGCTTCGGTGAGGGCGGTGCCGTTGACGGATCCGCCGGCCTTGCAATCGATCAGGCTTGCTACGTTGTATCCAGCTATTGAACCGACCCTGGCAACGTTGCCGCAAGTTACTGCACCGGTGTTCTTGTCGCCGGTGGCAGTCATCTTGGTGTCGTCGGTCTTGCTAGGATAGAATCCCAAGTTGCCGATCACGCCGCCTGCTGCGCTCAATGCATCATCGGCAGTCTTGCACGAAACGGCACCCTCGTTGACGTTGCCGGAGAGGGCGGTAGGATAGTCCTTGGTAGTGGATACCATTGCTCCCACGATACCGCCAGCCCAGCTGTCTGCCGTACCCTTGTTGTCGAGGGTGACGGTGCCCTTGTTGGTATTGCCGGACACTTCGGTCACCAGGGTGCCGAGTCCGAAGATACCAGCGGCTGATATCCTGTTCTGGTGGGTGGTGGTGTTGTTGGCAAGGGTTACGGTGATCTTTCCGGTATTGGTATTGCCGATAACCTTGGCCGGGGCAGCATCCTCTCTCTCCTGTGAAGCAACGATACCGCCGGCAGCCTGCCAGTTTGCATTGTCCTCGGCCTGGTTGAGGACGACATCTCCGCTGTTAACGCATCCCTGGATGGTACCGCCACGGTTCAGGGTACCGAGAATACCGGAAATACGGTTGACCTGCTGGAGGTTGGAGGAGATGGTTCCGCTGTTCTTGCAGTTGGTTAACGTGATGCCGTTGTAATATACACCTCCGATTCCGCCGATAGCCATCCAGGTAGAAGGCTTGGTGGCCTGCTCGTAGGAGATGTCACCCTTGTTCTCGCATTTGTCGATAACGATGGTGCCGTTGGTACGACCTGCGATACCGCCGATCATAACCACCTTTGCCACAGGTATGGTGAAGGTAAGGTTGGCGGCGTTGACGCAGGAGGTGAGGGTAACCTCGCTGGACTTGGTGTATCCGAGGATACCTCCGATACCGATTTCCTGGGTCAGGGTTCCTTCGGCATTGATGGTAGCGTAGTTGGTGCAGTTCACGAACGAACCGGCTGCAGATGCAGTACCGGCAATACCGCCGACTCCGATGTAATCGGCAGGCTTCTCTGTCCCTGCGACGTAGTTGATGGTTACGAAGGTGGTTACGTTCTCCAGTACACCTGCGTTGTCGGCTATGAGTCCGGCAAAGTCGCCGCCTGCGCCTTCAACGGCCGAGATGGAGCTCTTTCCGTCGTATGCCTTGCCGTCGGAAGAACCGAACACGATATTCTTGATAGTACCGGTGTTCAGTAGAACCAGACCTGACTTGGCATCTGTAGATTCTACGCTGAAGTTGTACACCTTGTGTCCCTTGCCGTCGAGAATAGCGGCAAATGAAGGGATAGGGCTTATCTTGGCACCGCCGCAGTCGATATCAGCGCCGAGGGAATACTCCTCTTCAGCGGTGAGAGTCGGAGCTTCACTGATGAAGTTCAACAGCTGCTCTGCGGTCTTGAGGACTGTAGGATCCTCTGGAGTAGGAGGAGTAGGAGGGTCGTCCGGATTAGGTTCCTCAGCCTTGCCGGCCTGATAAACAAGCAGTTTTGCAGAACTCTTGGCATCTTTGGCGACGATGGTCACCTCGCCGTCGCGCTCTTTGCCGTCATTGGCGGCTACGATGATGGAGAGTGTGGTGCTTCCGTTGCCGGATTCAGGAGCTACCGTAACCCATGATGGTGCGGATACTTCCCACTCGCAGTTTGCAGTCAGGGCCGCAGCCTTGGTCTCACCATCGGCGGTCACCTTCAGGATAAGCGGATCCAGTGACACCTGGGATGGGGTCAGGATCGTCTGTTTCTCCTGGCAGGCCACAAAGGCGGACAGGGCCAGGACAGAAAGTAGAAGGGATTTGATTTTCATGACTATGTGATTATTTTAGTTTCGATAACATCCACTTTGGATAATTGGTACAAATGAAACGAAGGTCAGCATATCGGTTGATATAGTAGTTTACTGCCTCTTCGGAGTACACGGCATTGCCGTCACCGGACTGGCTGTCGATATTGAAGACGCTGATTTGCATTCCTGCATTCTTGAACTCATCGATAGTGCGCTGGCCGTCGCCGTAAGGAGTCATATAACTCTTTGCCGACAGGTTCGCCCAGTTGAATCCCTTGGATTTATGGCCTGCAGGATTCTTGTTGGCCATCCATCCTACCGGAATGCCGTAGACAACCATACAGTTTGCGGCTGCCGCAGCAACTGTTTCGTTGCCAGTGCAGATGAACTCGCAGAACTTTTCGGCTTTGCGCTCCTTGATTATCTCGCAGGAGCGCTGCACGGCTTTGATAGGATAGGCGGTCAGGTTGCCGTCGAGGTTTTTGATATCAAGGACCAGTTTGGTACAATTGCCTTCGACCTGCACTATATCAAGGAAATCCTCAAGAGTAGGTATTGTCTCGCCATTCTTCAGGACTCCGGCCTTGCGGATCTCTTCGAGCGTATGCTCCCAAGGCCTCAGACCGTTGATGTAGTACGTATCGGTGGCATGGCCGATGATGACCTTGTTGTCTTTGGTCCAATAGATATCGCACTCCATGGCGTAGCACTTAAGTGACATCGTGTACTTAAGGCCGGCACGGGAATTATCGGGAATGCCGCTTTCGCGGGAGCCGCCCCGGTGCGCCACAACCCTGTTGTCGCAGGGTGCGGGGTCCGTGGCCAGCTCCGTAGGAGGGACGACCGGTTCTTCGCCGCCATCGCCTCCCTTTGGCTGGGGAATATCGACCTTGTTGCAGGAAAACGCCAACAAGCCCGCGGCAGCAAGCAATGCAAATAGTTTAATCGCTTTCATCTACTTGGCTGACTGTGTAATTGTATATATTACCGAACGGCCGTCGGCTACGGTAAACCTTAGGTTGACGATACGCTTCTTGCCGGTAGTGTTGGCTGACACAGTACAGGACACTCCGTCCTGTTCCACGTCCGCATCGTCTCCGTTGTATGTGCCGGTGAAGTGGGATTTGTAACGGATCTTGCTTGCCGTCACCCATCCTGGTGCTCCGTCGATAGACAATTCCCAAGGAACGTCAAGACTTGGCCCCTGGTTCACTACCACCGCGGCCTCGAAGCTTCCGCCTTCTGCAGGAATAGCACCGGGATCAGGAGTCAGCGCCACCCTGACGCTGCTCATATCCGCTCCCTCAGGGAATTCCTCCTTGTTGCAGGAAAGCAATCCCAGACCGAGAACCACTGCAAAGGCTATAGCAAATATTCTTTTCATAACTTCTTTCATTTTAAGACATTAAGACCATCCTTGGATTTGGTGCAGGTTGGAATTCCTGTTGAGGGAACCCTGAGCGATAGGCCAAAGAAGAATGTTAGGATTCTTTGCCTTCATACTCTCGAAGGTCTGATCAGGAATCTCGGAATTCGGCACCATCGACCAGATCTTGCCGGTACGGATAAGTGCCCACCAGATCATACCTTCGGCCGGGAACTCGAGGAAGTACTCGTTGACGATGTTGTCAAGGACGTCGGCAGGGGCGCTGCTGGTGTAATAGTTATCCTTGCCGTATGCACGCTTGGCTATTACGTTGAGAGCCTTGTTGGCTCCTGCGTAGTCCTTCTTGTAGTAAAGCATTTCAGCTTCGAGCATTACCAGGTAGCCATAGCGGTAGTAGATAAGGTCGTTGTCCTGGACCACAGGGCTCTTGGACATATCGCCGGTAAGCTTGTTGCACCAGGTAATCTCGTGGTGGTCGGCAGCGGATGAATACGGACCGTATCCAAGATTGGTGGCTACTCGCTTGTCGCCCTTGGCCTCGCTTGCCTTGAGGATATCCACGAAGCCTTGCGAATAGCTCCACCACTGCGTGGATGAGATAGGCACAGGTTTGTTGCGGTAAGCCGAAGCGATGAGGTTGCTAGGTTGACAGAAGTAAATCTGATAACCGCCGGTATTGGAAGCACTGAGAGCCAGCGAGAAGATTATCTCGTTGTTCTTCTTGTTGGTGCGGTCGAATATCTTGGCGTAATCGTCCAGCACGTTGCTGTAGTTCTTCGCCTTGTTGATAGCCTGCTCGGCCATATCGAGGTACCTGTCCCCACCGTTGCGGGTTGTATACATCCACAGAGCGTAGTCAGCAAGCAGGGTGTAATAAGCTGCAGGTGTTCCGAAATACTTCTCGGAGCCCAGCTTCTCTGGCTTGCAGTTCTGGACAAGGTCGGTTTCAACTTGCTGGTAAACTTCGGCAGCACTCTTCTGCTTTGGATAGCACTCTTCCTGGGTGGTAGATTCAACCGGAAGCAGGTTGAGGGGCACTTCACCCCACACGCGGGCAGCATGGAAGTAACAGAACGCCCTTGCGAAATAAGCCTGCGAAAGCGCCCAGTCCAGCCTGTCCTGTGAAGCGTTGCATTCAGCAGCGTGCGCTATGACAGCATTGGCCTGGTCGATTGTGGAATACAACCCCGACCATCCGATCGTATTGGATGGCGTAAGAGTATTGTGGCGGCAGGCGATCTTGAAGTTGTCCTGCACCTTACTCTCGAGCGAAGGACCCCACATGAAGTCACCTACACGCGTCTCGCCAAAGTAGAATACATTGCACTCGGCCTCGGAGAAATATGCTTGCATCCTCTTGTAGATGCCTGGCACGGACTGCTCCAGGTCAGATGCGTCCTTCCACATGTTACTTCTGGACAGAGCGTTGTCGTAAGGGATGTCGAGATCCTTGTGGCAGGCGCTGAAAGCGGCAGTGCAAACAATCAGAAGGCAGAATGATTTGAGTATATTTTTCATAATCGTGTCCTCCTTAGAATGTTAACTTGAGATTGAACAGAACCTTGCGGGCGGCAGGCATCAGGTTGGATGTCGCGCTTCCCATCTGCACGGAACTGTACATATTGGAATCGGATTCGGAGCTGATACCGGTCTCAGGGCTGATAGCACCGGAGAGCCTGGTGAAGTACCACAGAGTGTTGCCTGTGACACCTACGGTGATTTTCTTCATCGCTATCTTCTTGGCCAGATTGTCTGGCAGATCGTAGTAGATGGAAGCGTCACGCAGGCACAGGTAGCTGGCATTCTCTACGTTGAAGTCCGAAGCACGGGAATAGTTGCGGTTTCCGTAGTCGGCATCGTTCGGGAAGAAGCGAGCCCACTTGGCTTTCTCGTCTCCCGGCTTGCGCCAGCACCCGTCCACGAGGTTCACATCCACGTTGGAGTTGCTGTAACCCAGCGTGTTCTGAATCATACGTGTCTTCATATAATTGTAGATGCTGTGGCCCAGAGCGTAGTCGAAGTAGATGTTGAAGGTAACCCTGTTCCAGCGGATGGTATTGTTGATACCTCCGGTGGAGTGAGGCATTACGTTACCCAGCAGGAACATATCGGTAGCATCGATCTGCTCGGCTCCGTCAGAAGTCTTGGCTGTACCATAGCGGTTGACCCACTCGAAATCGCCCGCATCCTTGCGGCCTGCGATCGACTGGCCGTCGGTACGGCGGTAACCATGAGACTGTGTGTCGTAGTAAGCTGCTGCAGCCTGTTCGTCGGTCTGCAGAATGCCGGCGACCTTGTAGCCCCAGATGCGTCCCAGAGGCTCACCCACGGCAGTGCCACCGAAGCGGTAGCCGTTGGCAGTGGTATAGCCGCCTATTCTCCAGCCGTATACAGGTTCTCCCTTGTCATTGAACAGGAGATTTCCGTCCATATCCTTGAGCTGGTACTTGTACTCATCAGGGAGTGAAAGGATCTTGTTGCGTGAATAAGAATAAGTAAAGTCGGTCTCCCAGGAGAAATGGCGGGTCTGGACGTTTACTGTATGAAGCTCAAATTCGGCACCCCAGAAACGGACACTTCCCACATTGGAGTTGACGCTGCCGATCTGGCCGGTATCCGGGAGGGTGATTCCGTAGATAAGGTCGTTGGTGACCTTGTCGTAGTAGTCGGCGATGATGCGCACGCGGTCGTTGTACAGTCCCACATCGACACCAAGGTCGAGCTGGGTGGTTGTTTCCCACCTCAAGCCTGTGTTGACCATCTTGGATGGCAGGAGCACGTTGTACACATCATATGTGCTTGCTGAATAGGCTCCCAGAGGGTCGGTACGGGCGATATCGTTGTTACCGGTCTGACCGAGGGAAGCACGTATCTTCAGCATATTGATCTTGTCCTTGCTCACATTGAAGAAAGGCTCTTCGCTGATTACCCACGCTGCGGAAACGGAAGGGAAGTAGCCCCATTTGTTCTCGCCCAGGAAGAGCGAGCTGCCGTCGGCGCGGAACGTAGCGGACAGGATGTAGCGGTCGGCGTAGTTGTATCCGATACGGCCGAAGTATGAGATGAGAGCCGTCTCGTAGTCCTGGTTGCTCATACTCATCGTTCCTGCGGTATTGGAACCGCCAGAGCCGAGGATAGGCACCTTGTCGGAAAGAGAACCTGAGTTGGCGGCATTCAGATACCAGTAATGCCACTTGGACCAGTCATATCCTGCCGTTCCGCTGATGCGGTGCTTGCCGAAACTCTTGTCGGCGGTAAGGTATGCCTGGAAGTTCTGGCGCTGGGTCTGCGTACGGGTCTCAGTGGTGCTTCGGTTGGTACTGACAAAGTTGATCGAACCGTTGACCTCACCCCTGGTATAGTAGCTTCCGCGGTAGCTGTTGTCGTACATCGCGTACTGGGCGGTACCGGTAAGCCAGTCGGTGATCTTGGCCTTGAGGTTCATGCTGCCCATGAATTTATGGCGTTGGGTCTCGCGGTCGTAGAAGGTCTCGTAGAACTCGGCGGTCTGCTGGTTCTTGTTGGTACCACCGGTGGCAAAGGTGCCGTCAGGATACTTGCCGATATGGGTAGGAGACATCATGATACCACGGCCGAGAACGGTAAAGTAGTCGTTGGTCATAGGGTTCTTGACCGCATTGGAGAAGTCGAACGTCGTAGAAGCGGTGAGCCACTTGGTCACGTTGAACGCGGTATTTCCGTGCATCGTGAAGTTATTGTAGGCGCTCATCGCCACCATTCCTTCGTCACCCATGTAACCGACGGATGCTGCATACTTGACATCCTTGTTGCCGCCGTTCACACCTACGTACTGTTTATGATATAAAGAAGGATGATACCATTCTTTCTGCCAGTCGTGGTCGGTGTAGATGATGGTCTTGGAAGGATCTATCGGGTCTGCCATTGATAGGTATCCATCAGGAACCGCTTCGCCGTCAACAAGATAGCGGGTTGAATATGTGGAAGAAGCCTCGGTGTTTCCAATACCCGCACCGTTGGCACCGTTGAGCACCAGAGGTGCATTCGGTCCCATGAACGCGGCAGGACGGACGATGGTGAGGAACTCGGTGGCATTCGCTAGTTTCCACGTACGGGCCGGCGAAGTGAAGCCGACCTGGGAGTCGAACACAACCTGAGGCTGCTTGAAGGCGTTGCCCTTCTTGGTGGTTACGAGGATGACACCGTTGGATGCCCGGCTGCCATAGATGGCGGATGATGCTGCATCCTTCAGGACTTCTATGGATTCTATATCGTTAGGGTTGAGGTCCTCGATTCCACGCTCTACTCCGTCCACCAGGAACAGAGGGTCGTTGCTTCGGTTGATGGACGAACCTCCTCGGATCAGGAATCGTGGGCTCTCGCCAGGGAGGTTGTTGTTGGAAGCGATGCGCAGACCAGTCACCTTACCCTTGAGGGCATCACCCACGGTCGATACTGGAGCGTCCATAAGCTTTTCTCCGTCAACCTTGGCGATGGCGGTGCTCAGGGTCTTGCGAGACTGGGTACCGTAACCCACGACCACGACATCATCGAGGATGTTCTGGTCGTTTTCAAGGGCGACGTTCAACACGGAACGTTTGCCGACAGGGATTACCTGGGTGGCATAACCGATGAAGGAAAACTCCAGGGATTGGCCGGGAGCGACGTACACTGAATAGCGGCCGTCGGCATCCGTGGTAGTACCCTTTGTGGTACCAGAGATAATGACTCCGGCACCAGGAAGAGGATCACCGTTAGAATCGACCACACGTCCCGTCACCACAGCACCCCTTTCCTGAGGCTGCTGCTCGGCGGTGAGCACCACGGTCCGGTTGACCACCTTCCAGGTGATTCCCTTGCCGCTGAATGCCTTCGTGAGAATCGATTCCAATGAGGCTTGGCTTTCCTTAATGGAGATATTCCCCAAAGCTTTTGAAGCCAAGTCGGTCTCATAAGAAAACAGCACGCCGGTCTGCCCGGTGAGGGCGGCCGTGAACGAGCTGACTGTAGCTCCAGGTATGGACAGGTCCAAATCGTAGAGCTTTCCCTGGGTACGTGCCGAAGCCGCAGAGCCTGCAAGCAGGCAGAGCAGCAGGGACAATCCCAGAGTCAACAGAATTCTTTTTCTCATAATTGATTGGTTAAAAGTATAATAATATGATGTTTATTGAATTGTGAATTCAGCTCCTGTCATATATTCCAAAATGGAAAGGATGTCTTCGAGCGTGTCGGACTTCAGGACCGCAAGATTGTAGCGTTTGTCATCGTCTCCTCCGCTGAAACTGATATTCTTACGGAAGATGGAGGAAAGCTTGGAAGTAATTTCTTCTATCGTTGCGTCTGAGATGGACATCAGGTTGTACTTGTCGGTGACGAAAGCGGTTGCGTACACGGGCTCTACGCGCACATCACCCGTGAGTGCCTTGAACGTTGCCTTCTGGTTGGGGCTGAGCGTTACCATGGAAGCCCCTTCGGACGAAATCAGCCTCACGCTTCCTCGCTCCAGCACCACCTGTGATACCTCCGGGGATGATGAAACCGAGAAGGCCGTCCCAAGCACTTTGATCCCAATGTTGTCGGTGTACACCACGAAGGGCTTCAGTTCGTTGCGCGTTACGTCAAAGTAGGCGTCGCCGTGGAGTTTGACTTCTCTTCTGTCATCCAGCGTGCTTACATTGTATGAGATTTCAGCTCCGGGATGAAGATAGACTCGTGTGCCGTCGTCCAGTGCGAATTGGATGGTTTCAGCAGTGAGGTTGACTGCCTGCTCCATAGGCACTGGGGCTGTTCTGCTTATGCCTGTTCCGCGGAATACGAAAACAGACACTACCGCGGCTATGACTGCCGCAACCGCCCAGCCTGCAAGCCTGAGAGGCATACGCTCACGGCGCTGTGACTCGGCTGCATCTATCCGTGCATCCAGCCGGGCTATCATAGATTCTGTATCCGAATACAGCGAGGGAGAAGCTATCGTTTCGTGGAGAGAGCAGTTGGCCATAAACAGCGAGTAGAACCGGCGGTTTTCTTCCGACTCTTCCAGCCATTCCACAAGCTTGCGCTTATCCTGCTCATCGGCGGCACCACGCGTATGCCGCACGATAATGTTCATTAGTTCTTCTTGCATACACTATATATACAAGAGAAATCCTGGAAACACCTAATGGAAAAGGAATATTTTATACTCCGGCAAGGGACGAGCGGAGCTGGCGGAGTGCGATGTACATATGGTTCTCCACGGTACTGAGCGAGATACCAAGGCGCTCGCTGATTTCCTTGTTGGTAAGATTGTCGATATAGCTGAGCGTGAAGACTTCTTTGCAACGTGGTGAAAGCGAACTGACAGCCTCGGAGATGATGTCGCGAAGGTCGGCGTTGAATATGCTCCGAATCACAGGGTTACGGTCCGGGGACCAGCAGTCTCCGGCCAGAGAGAGCAGGCGCTCTTCATACTCGCCGGTAAACAGATTGTTGCGGCGTGCCCTTTTGATGTAATTGATGCAGCGGTTGTAGACAGAGCGCAGAAGATATGCCTGGAGGCCGCTATCGTCGTCACGGAGCTTGCGGCGGTTCTGCCACACGCCGAACAACACATCCTGCACCACATCTTCGGCCCAGGACTGGTTGATTCCAGAAAGGAAAAGCCGGGCGAATGAAATAAGTGACGCATAGCGCTCACGGCACAGTACGTCAAAGGCATTTCTGTCCCCTGATTTTATAAGTAATACCAATCCGGCTTGCATCTCCGCGAATAACACTTCCGAATTCAAAGATAAACAATTAATGACAAAAATGTATATCTTTGACGCGGATTAGTGTAGAATATTATTTTATTATTGATTCATTATGAGAAAATTGTCTGTTATTTTCGTCATTGCGGCCCTTGCCGTTGCCGCGTTTGTTTCCTGCAACAGGGAGGATCCCGATAAGGAGAAGAGCCCTTATGACAAATATGCTGTAGACCTTGGCCTGAGCGTAAAGTGGGCGAGCGTCAACGTAGGGGCGTCGGACGAAAAGGAACTGGGTAATTATTATGGATGGGGAGAAACCTCCGAAAAGCCTGATGGTACTTACTATGACTGGGACAGCTATCTGGTATTCAAAGGAATAGGTACAGACGACGACTCGCGCGATGCGGCTCTTGCCCGACTCTACGACAGCAATCTGATACTGAAAGGCGAATATGACGTCGCCCACGTGAAATGGGGAGGATCCTGGAGGATGCCTACTACCAATGAGGTTCAGGAACTCTTTGAAGAGTGTACATGGGAGATGGTGCCGTCTGATTTCGACAGTTGGACCGCAGACAATCCGGGCGGCTGGAAAGTGACCAGCAAGATCAACGGGAAGTCTATCTTTATTCCGGCCGCCGGACAACGGACAAATATGAGCCTTGACAAAGACAAAGGCAGGCAGGCGTATTATTGGACTTCGAACCGTGACGAAGATTCGGAAATGTTCGCCCAAGGTTTCGGCAGGTTCAAGAATGTGCCGTTGTCGCTTATCCAGTATGTCTGTATGGGTTGCACGGTGCGTCCAGTCTGCCCTTGACAACCGAATCCGGGTTCTATTTCCGGATAAGTCTTTTGATAACCGGGATCATACGCGGGTCGGACAGGCTCAGGCTGTCTATACCAGCCTCCAGAAGGAACTCCGCATACTCCGGATCGGAAGCCGCTTCACCGCAAATTCCGGCTTTTATTCCGGCTTCATGAGCGTTGGACACAACTACCTCGACGGCATTCTTGACCGCGATGTCTTTGGGGTTGTAAAGTATTGACACTCCGCTGTTTCCACGGTCAGCCGCCATAATGTACTGGGTGAGGTCGTTCGTCCCGATACTGAAGAATTCCACCTTTTCCGCTATGGTCCTGCCGGCAAACACTGACGCCGGAGTCTCCACCATGGCGCCAAGAGGTATCGAGCTGCCAAACTCTTTACCTTCCGCGGACAATTCAGCCTTACATTCTTCAATCAAGGCCCTGACCCTATCGATCTCGGCTGAGGTCGTGACCATCGGAACGAGAATCCTCACATTCCCAAATGAGCCTGCCCGGAGGATTGCCCTCAGCTGTATTTTGAATAAACCAGGATTGGCCAGACAGAGCCTGACTCCGCGTACGCCGAGGAATGGATTGTCCTCAGGCTCGATGGAGAGATATGGCATCTTCTTATCGCCACCTATATCCATTGTCCTTATGGTGAGAGGCTTATCTCCGCATAGAAGAGCTGCGTCTCTATAGATCTCGAACTGCTCTTCCTCTGTCGGGAACTCTTCGGAACGCATGAACACAAACTCGGTGCGGAACAGGCCGATCCCGTCAGCCCCTGCCGCCATGGCCTTTGCAACATCCTCGACACATCCGGCGTTACCATATACATTGACAATATGGCCCTGGTATTCAACTGGTTCCTGGATTATCTCAGATTCCCTGTCTTTCACTATACGGCTTTCCGCGAGCTTCGACAACTCATCCTCCGTGGGATTGACCGCTACCTCTCCGGTATTCCCGTTGACAATGAGGTTATCGCCATCAGCAATCATATCGATATCGACCCCAAGCGCCACAGGAATTCCCCTGGACGTGGCGATGATGCATACGTGGCTGGTCACGCTTCCCTTCCTGGTGACAAAGGCGCTTACCTTTGACAGATCCATCCTGGAAGTGTCAGAAGGGAATATTTCATCCGCCACCACCACGGAGCCTTCGGGAATATCGAGCGAGCCGGAGGAGTTCCCGGCTAACCTGGACTCGAGATTGCGGCAGACATCCTTGACGTCATCCACCCTGGCACGGAGATACTCATCGTCTATCGATGAGAACATCGACACGATGTCATCACAAGCAGAGGCGACAGCCTCCAAGGGATTCTCCCCGCCGGCAAGATGCTCTTCAATAGCGTCACTGAGCATAGGATCATCCAGAATCTCCAAATGAGCAGCGAATATATCATTATCCACGGAGAGAGCCTTAAGCCTTTCCCGCTCCGCCTCGAAAGCCTCGTCAATACTCATAACGTGCTCCCCGGCGGAGTTTCCCCGGCAAAGCCTGAAAGCCTTTCCGGAGCCATAACCTGAGGTTGACGCGACTGACTTTATAATCATTCGGTTACGGATTGAATAAGATTCACGATGGCATTGACAGCCCCCGCCTCGTCACCGCCCTCGGCTCGGATCTCGACCTCGGTTCCCTTCTTGAGTCCGAGAGAGAGGATGGAGAGCATGCTGGTGGCTTTGACGGTCTTTTCTCCGGAGGTTATGGTAACAGCCGAGTCAGGGAAGGACTTGGCGATTCTCACGATTTCACCGACAGGCCTTGCGTGAAGCCCGTTAGGAGCCGTTACAACAACTTTCTCAGTGGTCATATTATTCCAATGTTTTTAAAATATCCTCAGGATCGCTCGTAACCGAAAGTCTTTCAAGGACTTCCTCGTCATCGAGAGCGGAACTGATCTTGGCCAGGATATCGAGATGGGCGTCTCCGGCCCCGGCTATTCCTATCACGAGACGGGCTTTCTCCTCTCCGAAATCCACACCGTCAGGATATTGCAGCACGACTATTCCAGACTCTCGCACCAATGCTTTGGTCTCCGAAGTTCCGTGAGGGATGGCGAGCCCCATTCCCATGTAAGTGGAAGCAACTTTCTCCCTTTCAAGCATCGACTCGGCGTAACCGGATTCTACATATCCCGAGGCCTCCAGCATATGTCCGGCCCTGAGAATGGCATCTTCCTTAGGCTCGGAAGGGAGGCCGGTGAGGATATTCTTGATCCGAAGGACTCCGGTTTCCTTTTCCTCAGCTTCTTCTTTTTTCGCCGTCCCTTTCCCCAACCGACCTAAAAGCGAGTCGAGAGCCGGGTCTGAGATGAAATTCGTTATCCTCACGACCTCGTGCCCGTGGACCCTGTCGGCAAGATTGCTCTGGCATACGACGATGTCAGCGTCATCAGGGATAGAGTCGACCGCGCTGTTCGTGCAGGTTATCGAGCCGAGCCCGTTCTTCATCAGTCTGGCTTTGAAACGTGTGGCTCCCAGTGCGCTGGAACCCATACCGGCGTCGCAGGCGAAGACGATCTTGCGGATTGTTCCCGGAAGAGGTTTTATCGAGGCACCATCCTCAGTCGTAGGAGCATTCTCATTCTCTCCCTGGAAATCCGGGCGCGCCTTTATGATAGGTATTGCGAGCAGGAAAGATATTGCGGTGGCGATGAACACTCCCAGTATTCCGATAAGGGTTCTTCCCCTCGGGGACATCAGGATTATCGAGATCAAGCTTCCCGGAGAGGCCGGGGCGACAAGCCCGAAGTCCGTCAAAGTGAAGAAGGAGAGTGCGCAGATATTACCGATAATGACCGGAAGGAGCAATAACGGACGGGCTAGGACATAGGGGAAATAAATCTCATGGATTCCGCCGAAAAGCTGGATTACAGCTGCCCCTGGGGCAGATTGCTTGGTCATACCCTTTCCGAATACCCAGCAGGCCAGAAGGATTCCGAGACCGGGACCCGGGTTAGGATCCACCAGGAAAAGCATGGAGTGGCCCATCTCGGCGGCTTGCTGTATTCCCAACGGGGTCATTATGCCGTGGTTCACGGCGTTGTTCAGGAATACCACCTTGGCGGGATCGACGATCAAGGAGAGGAGAGGGTTCAACTTATGCTTCAGCATCCAGTTCACCCCTGAGCCGAGGGCGTTCGACAGCCCTTCCACGACTCCACCTATGAGCAGATATCCCGTGATGGCAAGGAGCATCGCGATTATGCCAAGGGAAAAATTATCGACGAGCATCTCGAAGCCGGCCCCGACCTTGCCTTTGACAAGGTTGTCGAACTTCTTGACACACCAACCTGCAATAGGGCCCATAATCATGGCCCCGAGGAACATAGGGGTGTCCGTCCCGATGATCACACCCATCGCGGCCACCGCTCCGGCTACTCCTCCTCTATATCCGCTGACATTCTTTCCCGCGGTAAAAGCTATCAATGTGGGAAGCAGATACTTGAGCATCGGCGCGACCATTTTCGCCAGATGCTCGTTAGGGAGCCACCCACCGGGAATGAACATAGCGGTGATAAGTCCCCACGCGATGAATGCTCCTATATTCGGCATCACCATCGCGCTTAGGCTTCTTCCGAATCTCTGTACAGCCTCTCTCATATGGAAATCACTATCCACACAAAGTTAGGATAAAAAAAAGTATAACGGATGGAAATATTTGTAAACATTGGGCTCACCTGCAAACATCCGTGGGAGCCTATCCGAAGAGTCTACACAGCCTGAACATGAAGAAGGGCAGGTCGGATACGCCTCTGAGTTGAGCACGGAAGCTTTTGATTTTGGAGTTGAACGATTCG
>Ga0208297_1000653_pt1 | contig 57544 bp, 43 predicted proteins | sample LMS_cellobiose_e_FD_187367 | JGI IMG/M metagenome (GOLD analysis project Ga0208297, IMG submission 187367) | Rumen-fistulated moose microbial communities from Alaska, USA - LMS_cellobiose_enrichment (SPAdes) (version 2) | ecosystem: Host-associated > Mammals > Digestive system > Stomach > Rumen...
GCGGTATTAGCACCTGTTTCCAAGTGTTATCCCCCTGTCCGGGACAGATTGTTCACGCGTTACTCACCCGTCCGCCGCTGGAATACCTCTCCCTTTGGCCGAAGCCGCCGTTCCCTGTATCCCCGCTCGACTTGCATGTGTTAGGCACGCCGCCAGCGTTCGTCCTGAGCCAGGATCAAACTCTCTTGTTCAATCCCTCTCGCACCGCGGGCGCCAACCCGCTGCGCGATTCTTGCTCTTCTCAGAATCTGACTGTTTCTTCATTCTTCCCTATATCGTTTTCAAGGATCGCCGCTCTCGCACGCGGCTGCCACTGAGGCCACCGTTCGCGACAACATGAGATATTATACTCGCCAAGTCTCCAAATGTCAAGACTTTTTTCAAATACATTTCAATTTAACGACTTCCTATTATATGTCGTCGTTTTTGACGCCAACTTGTTTTGTTAATAAATGATAAATCAGCGGCGTTCTCCTGATTTGAGGCAATATGATCCATATTCTGGATTCGGAGAATTTTTTCATTCATCGACCGCGCTTTCTCCCCTGGCCGTTAAAAGGGCGGATGGCGCGTCTGCGTCATCCGCCCCGCGTCGAGACGCCTATTCCGCCAGGCCGTCGTCTGTCAGTTCAAACAAATAGCAGCACAGCATGCCCTCGTCTTCATACATCGAAATCATCAGCGTCATGGAGCCGTAATACGTAAAGGAAAAATCAATGCCGGCATTATAGTCGGTTACGATGGCGTCGGCCGGATCATCCACGTACCCGCCCGTGAAGCGGTCGCCGTAGGTGCGCACCGGATCAATGGTGATGCTGTCCATCTTCTTCGCCGCCAGGTAAATCGTCGAGGCCACCTGTGCGACGCCGCCGCCCGTCACGCGCACGCCGCGTCCGTTCGTGGCGTTCACGAAGCCGGCGTTCCCCGTCCTGGGGCCGACGACATCATTGAAGGAGAACTTGTCGCCATAGCTGAGCTCATAGCCGCTGATCAGCCCGGAGGCCAGCGACACGTTCTGGATCTGTCCGATCTCGCTCGGCATCGGCGTCGCGGCTGTCGCTTCGGCGCCGTAACCGGGCGCGGCGTTGTAGCCGGTCAGCGCAACGCACAGCGCGTCGTTCGCCACCCAGGCTTCGATCACCACGCTGCCGGGATACCAGCTCTCAAAGCTCAGATCGCGCCCTGCCGCATAGTCCGTCACGACGGCCTGCTCGCCGTCGTCAACGTAATCTCCGGTGAACTTGTCGCCATAGACCACGTAATCGTCCACGGTTACCCAGTCAAAATCCTGCGCGGCCAGCAGCAGCGTCGTGGCGACCTGCGAGACGCCGCCGCCCCGCACGCGGACGCCCCGGCCGTTGAGCGCGATCTGGTAGCCCGCCTCGGCGCTGCGCTCACCAACCACCTCGTTGAACGAAAAGCGCTCCCCGTAGCCCAGCTCATATCCGTCGATGGCCTCCGCGGCCAGCATGATGTTCGTCAGCTGACCGAACGTTGCATTGAGAACAGAGGTTTCCGCATAGCCGCTTCCATAGCCCGGATAGGTTTCCGCCAAAGCCGCCGGCATGCAGAACGCCGCACACAAAAGACAGGCCAAAAGCGCCTTTAACAGCTTCATAAACCTTTACCCTCCCGCCGTATCGACCGTATCCATTTTCTGCCATATTATTTATGGATATCTTTCAGACGCGCCGACGCTCATTTTGGTTCCTGTAATCTGCCTGTAAATCCATGAAAACGTCGTTCCGCGGGCAGCCGTCTGTATGATCCCACGGGGACAGCTCATTCAGGTCCATAAACTGGCGGTTGGCGGGCTGTTGCGAAACGCCTGTTTGTTAAGCGTGCGAAAACCGGCCCGCCAAATGAGACGGCCCTGCGGGATCGCAAATGACGGTTGCGAAAACGGAAAAAACATGGTAAACTCTTGATGGTGGAAACGAACAGGGCGGCCGGGCGTCAAATTCGCGCGGCCGCGGAAATATGGGTGTGGGAGGGAAGACCAATGATTCGAGTGACTGTGTGGAATGAGTTCCGCCATGAGAAGTCCAGCGCGAAGGTGGCCGCGATCTATCCGAACGGCATGCATGAGACCATCGCGGCGTTTCTGCGCGCGCAGCCCGATTTCGAGGTGCGCACCGCGACGCTGGACGAACCGGAGCACGGCCTGACGCAGGAGGTGCTCGACAATACCGACGTGCTCACCTGGTGGGGGCACATGGCTCACGGCGAAGTGAGCGACGAGATCGTGGAGCGCGTGTACAACCGCGTGATGCAGGGCATGGGCCTGATCGTGCTGCATTCCGGCCATGCCTCCAAGATTTTCCGCAGGCTGATGGGCACAAACACGCACAAGCTGCGCTGGCGCGAGGACGGCGAGATGGCCCGCCTGTGGGTCATGGACCTGGCGCACCCCATCGCGCAGGGCCTCGAGGATCACTTCGACCTGCCCATCGAGGAGACCTATGGCGAGCACTTCGACATTCCAAAGCCCGACGACCTGATCTTCGTGAGCTGGGTGCCCGGCGGCGAAGTGTTCCGCAGCGGCTGCGCCTGGCACAGGGGCCTGGGCCGCGTGTTCTATTTCCAGCCCGGCCATGAGACCTGTCCGAGCTATCATGACAAGAACGTGCAGCTGGTCATCACCAACGCCGTGCGCTGGGCGTATCGTCCGCAGCCGGTCTATCAGTACGTGACCGACCACACCACGGCGCTGAAGGACATCAGCCTGGGCAGGCAGGACTGATTCGCAGAGCGGCAAACAAACAAAAGCGGCCGGAGCAGCGTCCGACCGCTTTGCTTATGCCGGTCCTCGCGAAGCGCCGCCGCGGCGTCAGTCGCCGGAGGCAAACACCTTCGAGCGCTGGACGCGGTAGCTGACGATGTACAGCAGCCCGTCCACGATGATCTTGGCCACCAGCGCGGGAACGCCGATGGGCTCCAGCAGCGCGTGGCCCACGCAGCTGCAGGCCAGAATGAAGACGGCGAGCGCGGCGTAGCGCACGAGCGACTGCCGGGACATCTTCCGGCCGAACACCAGGCGGCTGTTCAGGACGTAGTTGACCAGGGCGCTGACGATGCGGGCGTAGATCTGGGCGGGGATGCGGCCCCAGCCGACGGCGTGGTGGAGCAGCGCGAACAGCAGGAAGTCGAGGAGCGCCGAAATCAGCGAGGAGACGACGAACTTGCCCGCCTGGCGGAACATCAGCCGGTAGATCTTGAGGCCGTCCTTCAGGGCGCTGAAGTGGGACGAGGCGTTGTTGTCGATGTAGATGGTCTCGATTTTGACCTCTTTCACCGGGATTTTATGCTCGCTGGCGCAGATCAGCATGTTGATTTCGTATTCGTAGCGGTCGCCCTCCAGCGTGGAGAAGCGCTCCAGCGCCGAGGCGGGCAGGCCGCGCAGGCCGGTCTGGGTGTCGCTGATCCACAGGCCGGTGAGCATGCCGAACACGCCGCAGGTGAGCGTGTTGCCCGCCCGGGACCGGGGCGGCATGGCCTTTTTGTCGCGCGAGCCGAGAATGAGCGAATCAGGAGAGGCGATGAGCGCGTCCGCAATCCTGGCGATGTCGCCGGGCGTGTGCTGGCCGTCCGCGTCGGCTGTGACGACGCCGACGCCGGGCGTCCGCCTGATTTCGGTAAGACCGGTTTTGAGGCCGGCGCCCTTGCCGCGATTGACCGGATGAGTGAGCACGGTCGCCTTGCCGGCGAGATTCGCAAAGATGGCCGCATAGGCGGCGCCGCCGCCGTCGTCGATGACGACGATGCGGCTGAAGCCGGCGTTGAGCAGGTCGTCCACGAGTTTGTTCAGCCGCCGGTCTGGCTTGTAGGCCGGGATCAGCACGGCGATGTTGTCGTATTTCATGGCGTTCTCCTTTTGACGTTCTGAGCGCTGCCCGCGGCGCGGGCGGCGGGTCTGTCCGGCCGGTCGGCGGACGAGGTCTGGCCGGCGCCTTTGCGGGCGGCCTGCCGTTCCTGCGCCTCGCGGAGGCGGCGGCGGTATTCAGCGCGCTCCGCGCGCCGCTGCAGCGAAATGAGCTGCACGGCAAAATAAAGGGCCAGCAGCGCCAGCGCGAAGGTGAGCCGTTTATGGAACTCGTTTGTCATGAAGCCCATGGGCTTGTTGAAGCGATCGATGACGAAGAACACGATCAGCATGCCCGATATGATGATCGCGGCGTGCGGAAGGAGCTTTTTGATGAGGCGAAGCCAGTCGGCCGGCTTCGCGCGTCTGATCCATGCGATTGCCCTTTTCATGCGCTGCGCCTCCCTCAGGCGTCCACGTCCGCGATGCAGATGAGATCGCTGGTGGGGCGGCCGTCCTTGTAGGGGTGGTTGACCATGGCGCCGAGGAAGGTCATCTGCGAGGTGCGGCCGCCGTCCAGGTTATAGGCGACGGCGCAGCCCAGCTCTTTGCACAGATTGGCGCAGCCTGCGTAGGTCATGCCGTCCGAGTAGCCGTTCTGACGGCCGTCGATGACGATGAAGAGGTAATGGCCCGGCTCGACCATGCCGATGAGCGTGCGCGGGTCGTGGTTGACGCGCTCGTAGCCCTCGGCGCGGATGTCGCCGGTTTCGTCGAGCAGGCTCGGGCCGAAGCTGAACGACTGCCACGCGCCGCTGGCCATGGCCTCGTCGATATCCAGCTCGGCTTCGCTGTAGTAGACCCTCATGGTGCCGTCGCGGAAAATGATCAGCACCTCCTCGTTGGGCTCGAAGTCCCTGCGGTAGAGCGTGCCGTTGCGGATGACGATGCCCGCGTTGCCGTAGCCGTAATAATCTGAATTGATGGCGGCAACGGCGTTCGTGCGGCTGGACATGCTGACGACGTCCTCCGAAATGGCCTTGCCGAAGGTGTCCTTGGCGAAAACGGTGCGCAGGCATTCGATGTTGCGGATGTAGATGTCCTCGACGAAATAGACCTCCCTGTAGTTGCCGATGGTGGTCTGATATTTGGTGAGCGTGATGTTCAGGTTGGCGCTCTGATAGCTGGTGTCGGTCTGTATGACCTCGCCGTCCGTGAACTTGCCGGCGAACCGGTCGCTGAAATCGCCCTCAGCGGAGGGCGACAGGGCGGGCGCGTCGGTGGGCGGAGGATCCGGAACGCCGGGCTCTGAGACAGGATTCGATGCGGCGGTGGGATTGGTCGCGACGGGCCGGGCCGAGGGAACCGTGTAGGCGGCCACCTGGCTGGCGCGGGGAATGACGTGGTCGAACAGCGCGAACAGGTTCAGACACACGGCGATGAGAACGATATCGATCAGCGCCAGCAATGCCGGCGGAAGCTGTCTGAGAGGGCGTGGGGGCCGTTTTTTCTGCATGACGTAGGTACCTCGCTGTGATCGGGGCGTGAGCTTTTCTTTCCCAAACATTCCTATCTTATCATATCGGCAGCGTAACTTCAAGACAAAACGGGGAACTTTACAGGGCATTTGATATGGGCGGGTTTTGCATGGGCAGATAAACCGGCGTTTCGCACCAGCCCGCCAATTTGTCAGGCATACGAAACCTGCCCCGCCAAATGGGCCGGCCCGGGGCGGGAAGCCGTTCTATGGACAGCCCGCCCTTTCTGTGCTATAATGAACTCATAAAGAATGATCAATATCGGAGGTGCGCAGAGATGAAGCTGTCGTTTTCCACGCTGGGCTGCCCGGAATGGCGCTACGAGCGCGTGCTGGAGGAGGCCGCGAAGGACGGCTATGCGGGCGTCGAGATCCGCGGCGTCGCGGGTGAAATGAGAGCGGACAAAATTCCCTGCTTTGCCGTCGGCCGCCAGCAGGAGGCGCGTCATATGGCCGAGGCCGCGGGGGTGAAGCTCGTCGGCTTCGGCTCGTCCGCGTCGTTCCACGATCCGAACAATCTCGAAAAGGCGCTGGAAGACGGCTGCGCCGCCATCGACGTGGCGCATGCGCTGGGCATGGGCTTCGTGCGCGTCTTCGGCGACCGGATCGGCCCCGACGACAATGAGGATGAAGTCATCGGCCGCGTGGCGGAGGGCGTGCGCACGCTGTGCCGCTACGCCGCGGGAACGGGCGTTGCGGTGCTGCAGGAGGTGCACGGCCAGTTCAACCTCGCGCGCCGCATCCTGGGCGTGGCCGACCGCGTGCAGATGGAGAACTTCGGCCTTTTGTGGGACGTGGCGCACAGCGACAAGACCTACGGCGACAACTGGCCTGAATTCTACGCGGCCATCCGGCCGCTCATCCGCCATGTGCACTTCAAGGATCACAGGCGCGGCGCCGACGGCGGGTTTACGCTGTGCGAGACGGGCCGGGGCGACATTCCCCTGCTGCCCATCCTGCGCACGCTGGAGAAGGACGGCTACGCGGGCTATGTGTCGCTCGAATGGGAGAAGGTCTGGCATCCCGGCCTGCGCGACGCTTCGGAGGAGTTCCCGCATTTTGTAAAATACATTCGGGAAGGGCTGTGAGAGCCCGGTTGGCGGGCGCAGCTGCGCTCGCTGAGGCGAAGGAAAAAGCCGCCGTGCCGCCAGGCCCTTCGCTTTGGCGTGATCCTGAAGAGGCAGCGCGGCCCGGGGGCGGCCGACACAACATAAAAAAGGAGCGTTTCATGCCTGATCTGCTGGATTATCTCGACTGGCGCGGCGATCTGTCCTTTGCGGCCGACGCGTGGAATGAAATCGACGCGCTCGTCATGGCAAATTACTGCTACAACGACTTTCCGGGCGTCGCGGCGCCCGGCGTGCGGCGCCCGCTGAGGGAGGCGGCGCTGGTTCCGGACGCGGAGGCGCGGCCGGAGGGCCAGCATGCGGCGCAGAAGCATGTGCTGCTCGACCGGATGGCCGGGACGGCGCGCTTTGGCGGGATGACGGTCTGCGATTTTGTGAATGAGGTGGATATGAGCCGCGGCATTCAGTTTTCCGCCGTGACGGCGGACTGTCCGGACGGCAGCCGCTTCATTTCCTTCCGGGGCACGGACAATTCGCTGGTGGGCTGGAAGGAGGACCTCATGATGTCCTTTGAGACGCCCGTGCCCGCGCAGGCCGCGGCGGTCGGATATCTCGAGCGGGCGGCCGCGCGCGCGGAGGGGCCGCTGCGCCTGGCCGGACACAGCAAGGGCGGCAACCTGGCCGTGTATGCGGCCATGAACGCGCCGGAGGCGGTGCAGAACCGCATTGCCGCGGTGTACAGCTTCGACGGGCCGGGCCTGGACGAGCGCTCCATGCACTCCGAGGGCTATGCGCGCATCCGCGCGCGCATCCGGTCGTATGTGCCGCAGGCCTCCATCGTGGGGCTGCTGCTGGCGTATCATCCCGAATACACGGTGGTGAAGTCGACCGGCGTGGGCATCATGCAGCACGACACCTTCACATGGCAGGTGCGGGGCGCGCATTTTGTCGAGCTGGAGCAGCTGGACCGAGGCAGCGAGATCATGGATCAGGCGCTGCACGAATGGCTCAGACAATGCGCGCCGGAGCAGCGGCGCGTGTTTGTCAACACGCTGTTCGACATTCTGCAGTCCACCGACGCGACGGCGCTGAGCGATATGCGCCGCAACGTGCGCGCCAACGCGACGGCCATTCTCGAGGCCGCGCGCCGGGTCGACCCATCCTCCGCGCGCATGGTCTGGCAGATGCTGGGCCGCTTCCTGCAGATCGGCGCGGGCAGTCTCCTCGAGCTGCTGGGAAAGAAGCCGGACGATCCGCCGACAGAGCCGAAGAACAGGCCGTGACGGGGCGGCGCCGCTGTGCGGCCGCCGTGTTTTTGTTTTCCCGGGCGCTATATACCGCGGCCCGATATTTGTCTTTTTTCTTAACCTTTGCATCTGCCTTGCGACGAGGCCTTTGGGAATGATTCCGGTGACGGATGGCGTGCGGCTGTCACTTCGCCGACAAAGCGAAATTCGCGTCGAGTTGTCAAAAGAGGGGCGCGGGCGAATATACTCCATTACTGACAAGCCCGTTTGGCAGGAGGAATTTCCGATGACCGATCGCATGGACATGCCTCTGATGAGGCGGCTGAGGGGCGCGCGGCAGCTGGCGCGCGTGCGCCTGGCCGATATCGATCCCAATCCGCGTCAGCCGAGGCGCTGCTTTCCGCAGGCCTCGATCGACAGCCTGGCCGCCTCGATCAGGCGCTACGGGCTGCTGTCTCCCATGCTGGTGAAGAGGACGGCGTCGGGCCGCTACGAACTGATCGCGGGAGAGCGGCGGCTGCGCGCGCTCAGGCAGCTGGGCTGCGAGGCGGCGGATTCGCTGGTGCTGCCGGACAGCGGCCAGGACACGGCGCTCATGGCGCTGGCGGAGAACCTGCACCGCGAGCCGCTGGGATATTTTGAGGAGGCGGAGGCCTACCGGGCCTGGATGGAGGAGCACGGCCTGGCGCAGGAGGAGCTGGCGGCGCGGCTGATGCGGAGCCCGTCCGCGGTGGCCAACAAACTGCGGCTGCTGAAGCTGCCGGGCACTGTGCGCGAGGAGCTGCAGCGGGCCGGCCTGAGCGAGCGGCACGCGCGGGCGCTGCTGCGGCTGAGCGGCGAGGAAAGGCAGCTGGCCGCGGCGCGGCAGGCCGCCGCCGACCGGCTGAGCGTGAGGCAGCTGGAGACGCTCGTCGAGCGGATGCTGACCGAGCCGCTGAGCGTGCCGGCGGTGAAATCGCTGTGCCGCGACCACAGGCTGTTTGTCAACGCCATCAACAGCACGGTGAGGACGCTCCAAAAGAGCAACGCGGCCGTGACGAGCCGGGTGGTGGAACGCGAGCGCGAGGTGGATGTGATTGTGACGATTCCCCGGACCACGGACGTGCGGCTTCGGGCGGCGTCGGAATGAGACGCCGTAAATGGGCCGGGATCGCCAGGGCCGTCCCATTTACGCTCATGTATTGGCGTGCGCCGGGCTGTTGCGAAACGCAACAGCCCGGCCATTTATTGAGATATGAATGGACGTCTCTGATTTTATCAGAATTTTGCTTGACAGAAGCAAAGGAATCTTCTATACTAAGATGGTTGTTTTGTAAAATACGTGTTTTCGGACACATAAATTGAAAGGGTGTATCATCAATGGCAGCTTCCGTTCGTACTTATCAGCCCAAAAAGCGTCAGCGCTCCAAGGTCCACGGCTTCCGTGCCCGCATGAAGACCAAGACCGGCCGTCGTGTGCTGAAGACCCGTCGTCTGCGCGGCCGCAAGGTTCTGACCGTCTGATTCCGGTGAAAACAGCAGACAGCAGCTCAGTGACAAGCCCCGTCCCGCCTCATGGGGCGCGGGCTTTGGTCCATATGTACCGCCTGGGCCGCCGTTATTCGCTGGGACGCAACAAGCAGTATACCTATGTTTACCGACGCGGCAAGTCCTTCCCCGGTTACCGCATGGTGCTCGTCTATCTGAAAGCCCGCGAACTGAAGGTGGGCTTTTCCGTATCCTCAAAAGTGGGCAACGCCGTCACGCGAAACCGGCTCAGACGGCGCATGAAGGAAGACTTCCGCCTGCTTCGTCCTTCTCTCCTGCCCGGCAAGTACATCTTCGTCGCGCGCACAGCCGCAGCAACGGCGGATTCCGCCGCCATGGGGCGTGAAATGCGCGCTCTGCTGAAAAAAGCCGGGCTTTTTCAGCCGACGGGAGGCGAATCGTGATGCGCGAGGCCGGCAAGAAAGCCCTGCTCGGCATGATCCGCTTCTACCGCGGGGCCGTCAGCCCCTACACGCCGTCCGCCTGCCGCTTCACGCCGACCTGCTCGGCCTACGCGCAGGAGGCCATCGAGAAATACGGCGCCCGCAGAGGCGGATACCTGGCCGTGAAGCGCATTCTTCGCTGCCATCCCTTCCACCCCGGCGGCTATGATCCGGTTCCCTGATCCGCCATGTCCGACACGCGCTCTGCCGCGCGCTCATCCCAGGAGGTAACGATATGCGATTTGGCCCCATCGGCGATCTGCTTCGCTGGATTCTGGATTTGATTTACTCGCTGGTCGGCAATTACGGCTGGTCGGTGCTCATTTTTACCCTGCTGATCCGTCTCTTCCTCATGCCGCTGGACATCAAGAGCAAGCGCAGCATGAAGAGAATGCAGCTTGTTCAGCCGCGCATTGACGAGCTGAACAAGAAGTACGCCAACGACAAGGAAAAGCTGAACAAGAAGATGTCCGAGCTGTATCAGAAGGAAAAGATCAGCCCGCTCTCAGGCTGTCTGCCGATGCTCATCCAGCTGCCCATCCTGTTCGCCATGTTCGCCGTTATGCGCGAAATCGCGGACGAGGAAACGGTGGCCCTGATCCTGAATATCAAGGAAAACATCGAAGCGGGCGTCGCGAATTTCAGACCGCAGCTCCAGGGCCTCCTGTGGATCAAGAACGTATTCCAGCCCGACTCCTTCATGTCCACCGTCGTGCCCGCCGCCGGCGACGCCCTCGCGACCATCACCCGCGCCAGCGGCCAGATGACCACCGAGATGATCGAAACCGCCAAGGCCTTCCTCCAGACCGACGCCTACCGCACCTGGGCCGACGCCTACGGCAACGCCGTGGTGTACAGCGCGCCGCTGCTCATGTGGACCATCAGCATTCCGCAGGTGTTCAACGGCCTGTTCCTGCTGCCCATCATGTCCGCCGTCAGCCAGTTCTTCGCCAACAAGTTCATGAACGCCGGCCAGCAGAACGCCGCCAGCGAAAAGCAGAACTCCAGCAACGCAATCATGAAATGGTTCTTCCCGCTGTTCTCGCTGTGGATCTGCGCCAGCTCGAACGCTGCTTTCGCCCTGTACTGGGTCTTCATCAACTTCTTCCAGATCATTCAGCAGTTCATCATTGGCAAGCTCATTGACCGTTCCGAAGAAAAGAAAAAGCTCATTGAGGAGGCAGAAACCAAATGAAGTCTATTGAAAAGACCGGCAAGAAAACCGAAGATGCCATCAACGCCGGTCTGAAGGAGCTGGGCTGCGACCTGGCCGATGTCACCATCGACATTCTCGACGCCGGAAGCCCCGGGCTGTTCGGCATGTTCGGCCGGCTGGCCAAGGTCCGCCTGACGCTGAAGGAGGGCGACCCCGAGCTGGATTTCGACATGCCTTCCTTCTCACTGGACGCCCAGAAGTCCAAGCCCGCCCGCAAGACCGAAGAGGTCAGGGCCGAAAAGCCCGCGCCCGCCCGCAGGGCCGAAGAGGTCAAAGCCGAGAAACCCGCCCGCAGGGCCGAGGAGGTCAAAGCCGAAAAGCCCGCGCCCGCCCGCAGGGCCGAACCACACGTCGCCGCCGAGCCGGACGCCCGGCCCGAGCCCGCGCCGCGCCGCGCCGAAAAGAGCACGAAGCGCGAAAAGCCCGAGAAAGCCGAAGCGCCGAAGCCCGTCGCGGAGGAAGCGCCGTTTGAGCCGACGGATCCCGCGACGCTGGGCGAAGAGGGCCGCGCCGCTTATGATTTCCTGAAAAACGTGACCGACAGGATGGGCGTTCCCGTCCGCATCCGCGTGACGGAGGAGCCGGACCACCTGTCCGTCGCCATGATGGGCGACACGCTGGGCATCCTGATCGGCCGCCGCGGCGACACGCTGGACGCGCTGCAGTATCTCACCAGTCTGCAGGTAAACAAGCACCGCGACGCCTACATGCGCGTCTCGCTGGATACCGAGAACTATCGCGCCAAGCGCGAGGAAGCGCTCACCAAGCTGGCGCTGCGCATGGCCAGCCGCGCGCGCAAGACCGGCCGCAAGGTCACGCTGGAGCCCATGAACCCCTATGAGCGCCGCGTGCTGCATTCCGCCCTGCAAAACCATCCGTATGTTACGACGCACAGCGAGGGCGAAGAGCCCTATCGCCGCGTGGTCATCACACTGAAAAACGACTATGAAGATTGATCTGCATGTCCACACCAGCGAGACCAGCAGCTGCGGCAAGGTGCCCGCGGCCGAGATGGCGCGGCTGTATCATGAAGCCGGCTATGATCTCATCGTCATCACCGACCACCTGATCGCCGGCAAGAACAGCGACATGCCGGAACGGGAGCGCGTCGACTGGTATCTGAGCGGTTATCGCGCCGCGAAGGCTGAGGGCGAACGGCTGGGGCTCACCGTGCTTCTGGGCGCGGAAGCGCGCTTCTCCGACGGCAGCGAGGATTTTCTGCTGTTCGGCGTTCAGGAGAGCGACATTCCCTGGTTCATGGCCCTGCTGGACAGCGGCATCCGGGAAGGAGAATTTTACCGGACCGTCCACGCCACCGGCCGCCTGCTGATGATTCAGGCCCATCCGTTCCGCACGGGCCTCCGGCAAATGCCGCTCAATCAGCTGGACGGCATCGAGGTGTACAACGGCCACCCCGACCACGACAGCCGCAACGACCTGGCGCTCTCGCTCGCCGGGCAGGGCGACGGGGACTTCATCTTCACCAGCGGTTCGGACGCGCACAAGCTGCACCACATCGCCCGCGGCGGCATGCTGACCGACGAGGACATCCGCACCGAGGCGGACCTGGTTGACTGGCTGAAACGCAATCCAAAAGGACGACGCATAGAAACCCATCCATAAGCAAAGCGGCCCTCCGCAGACAGCGGAGGGTTGCTTTATATCATTTGCCTCGCCGCCCTACGCGTTGAACAGGTCAAACCCGTAGAAGCGGATATCTCCCGAAGCCGCCTTCAGGTTATAGGCATCCGCCGGCTTGTCGAACGTAATATCGTATTCGTGCATTCCAGCCTCAAGCTGCACGCTTTTCTCCTCCAGGCCGGAGAAAAAGGAGAGAGACGTCCCTTCCTCGCTGAATATCTTCATCCGGAAGGTGAGCGGGGACTTCAGGTACTTTTCCTGGAACACCAGAACGATTCCCGTATCCCCGGCAGATAAAATCGTGTTCGTCGTGTTGCCGATAACGCAATCCAGCCAGGGCTGCGTTCTGTCCAAAATCTTCACCAGATGCAACGAATCCCTGTTGACCGTCCGGTGCGCCGTGTTGTCCGACAGCTTCAGCATGGCGTAAACCGTCGCGTCCATGACCAGCGTATCGGTATCAGGCGTCAACCGTTCCGGGCGGTTCCCGCGCTCCCCCTTGGGCAGAAACGGCATGTAGACGCCGGCATTGGCATACATCTGATTGAACAGGTCGTTCAGCGTGACAAAGAAGATATCCTGCCGGCTGTATGCATCCAGCGCCCCGTAGTAGGATGATTTGGTTGCGTCCGTGCAGAGATACAGAATTTCGCCCGTTTCAGAGACGTCCCCGAGCAGCTCCTGCGCCTGCCGGCTGTTCTCAAAACGCGTGTCCTGCCGGCTGATTCCATAGGCCGATATGTTGTTGATCAGCATGCAGCCCGCCAAAACAGCCGTCACAGCCGTCCGCAGCGGTTTTTCCCTCCGCCGCCAGATCAGATACAGAAACGCGCCGCACGCGCAGAGAACGGCAATGAGGACCGGGGCGGCGGGCACGCCGCTCCGGAACATCCGGATAAACGAAGCCAGCGTCATGTTCTCCGCGAAAACCGTGTATTGATTGACCCCGGCAAAAACATCGACGACAAACAGGAGCAGGACCGTCAGCCCCACCACGGCGACGCCCAAAACCGGCGCCTGCTTTCGGGCCCTGGCCGGCATTGCCTGGCCGGGAACCATGCTGAACAGGTACATTATGGGAATATACATGCCGATGTAGCGCATATGCGCCGTGTTGGCGTTGTACTCATATCGATTCACAGACCATGCAACGCCGGCGATCATGAGGCCCAACGAAATCATCAGCTCGGCAAAGAGCGCCTTCTGAGCGGGAGAAAGCCGCCCGAACCCGAAAAAGGGCAGCACCGCGCAGCCCACCCCGCAGGCTATGATGAAATAGAGCGGATAGACCCCCAGAAACCGGACGAAGACATCGACATGCCGGCTTTCGGCAATCTGGACGTCGTAGATCGACAGCACCGACGCATGGCCCCCGAGCATCTCGACCAGCCCGAAAAAAACCGCGATGACGGCGCCCATCGCAGCCGCGCCGAACAGCGCGTCGAGACTTTTCCTTCCGTCTCTCCCGATCAGTCCGGCGCCCAGCGAAAAAGCCAGCGTCACCGCGGCCGGAATAACGGCGCCGGGCTTTGCCGAGAAAAGCAGGCCGCCCAGCGCGCCGACCAGCAGAATATCCTGCCTGCGCCCGCTCTCACTGTATCGGTATGCGGCGAGAACCAGCAGGAAAAACAGGGGAATGATCACGTTTTCACACATCATCAGCTGTCCGATCATAAAATCGGGCAGCAGCATGGAAACGGCGGCCACCTGTACGGCCCGCGTCCCGTCCCGGGTAAACGCCTCTGCAAGCCGATAAATTGGAAAGACGGACAGCGAAACGATCAGGATGTTCCACAGCTGCAGCGCCCGATACAGCGCCGGTCCCTCCAGCCCCAGCAGGTAAACGGGCGAGAGGACAAGCGAGTAGAGGATATAGCTGTAGTTTGCCGGCTGGCCGCGAAACATCAGCCCCTTCCCCGCGGCTATGGAACGCGCCATCCCGTAGTAAAGGAACTCGTCGATATTGACCATGGGATACGCGGAGGTTGTCACGGCCAGGATAAAGCGAAGCAGAACACAGGCGCAGTACAGGCCCGCGACAATGAGAAGCGCCTTTTTGTTTCCATTCTCCCTTTTCATGCTGTGATTCCGCCTTTCTATGACAAAGCGCGCCGCGGTCAGGCGTCCGCCGCTTCACGGTCCATCGTCGTGATCCAGCCGCAGAACAGGAAGAACAGACAGGCCATGACCGAAACATAGAGGAGAAGGAACGGTTCAAACATGTTCACGATCATGAAGGCCAGCACGGCAATGGGCAATATATACGCGCCCGCAAAAGCGCCCTTCGCCATGCCGAGACCCACTCGGATGCAGCGGACGACCATCATCACAAGAAAGGCGACAAACGCCGCCATGGCCGGCACGCCCAGACAAACTCCGACCTGAAGGATCATGTTGTGGGCATGGGCGAACGTGCCGCCGGAACCGTAGATCTCCTTCATGGCCTCCCGGATGGCGTCGGACACGTTGCCGAAAGGTATGCCAAAGAAGAACCGCCTTGCCGAAGAAAACATCAGCTTCAGCGAAGAACGCCATATCCTCGCGCGCGCCGGGTCAAGGCCATCCATCTTGCGCGCCATTCCGCCGCTGCGCGCGCCGATCCGCTCGCCAAAATGCGTCACGGCGTCAAATCCCTGGAATACGCCCGACCGCAGCCACCAGAACACGGCCGCGATCACGGCCGCCGCCGCGGCGCTGACCAGGATGCGCCTGGCACCGCGCCAGTTTCCCGTGCGATTCCATACCGCCATAAAGCCCGCCAGAGGCAGGGTCACCAGCAGCGCAAGGTAATTGGCGCGCGAGTTGGTCAGCAGCGTCATGAGAAGATGGGGGATCAGGGCGACGGCATAGACGATTTTCAGCGGCCAGCGCTGGGAGGCGATCATATACAGGGAAATGAATACCATCGACGTGCCGATGGCTGCCCCGATGTTCTGGTTGACGCCCGCGTACAGCGAATAGCTTTTCATCATCCCGACCTGCAGGCCGTTCGGCAGGGTAACGATGTTCAGGTGAAACAGATTCCAGAGCACCCACGCCGCAAAGCCGGTGGAAAACAGCATAACGGCATGGAACATGTATCCAAACCAGGCCCTGGCTCTTTTGACTCCGAGAAGCGCGCTCACCGGAAACATCACCAGAAGGCAGAGCGCCATGTCGTAAAGCCACCAGTCGTAGGCTTTGAAAATGCCGCCGTACTGGCCCCTGTACACCAGGCAGCTGACGACATACCAACCGCATATGGCCGCGAGGAGAACCGATTCGCGGCAGACGAGCCGATGGAACGCCTCCCTGACCCTGTACCAGGTGTCCCGGTATCTGACGCGCGTGACGATGAGATACGCGATCAGCGCGCAGAGCAGCAGAAGCGCCGCCCTGCGCTCGTAGCGCATGATCTCCTGCAGCGTTTCCGATTTGCTGATCATGTTTTCCGGCGCGAAGAGATGGCGGGCAAAAGATATCCACGTGTGAAACGCAATCAAAAGGATGGCTGCTGTTCCCAGCGCCTTTTCACAGGCGAGCTGGACGGGTTGCGCTTGCGCAGGCTTTTTTCGGGCCACTGTCCTTCTACCTCTTTCCTTTCTGAAGATCAGGCGGATCGATGCCAAATTCCCACTTTTATGCTGTTTGACCCCCAAAACCCGTATGAGATTCGGGATGGATTTTCCGTCGCCGCCAAGCCGAGCGGAGGGAGGCGCGGCGGCGCTGCGCTAACCGAAGCGAAGCAGCGCGCCGGCGGAAAAGACGCCCAAAGGCGGACCGGTTTCAGCAGGAAAAGAGCGTTATTTCATGGCGGGCGCAGCGGCCCGCCGTCGTTCGTCGGGCCAGGCGCCGTCACAGGTCGATTCCCGGCAGCCGCATCAGCGTCTCCTCGCGGCGATACCCCGCGGACGCCGCCAGCCGCACCGCCGCCGTCATGCGCCAGCGCACCTCAACGACCGACTCGAGCAGCGTGTCGTCCAGCGGCCGGTCCTTTGCGAAGCGCACCCTGGGAAGATAGGCCTCCGGCAGCCGGCACTGGTCGAAGTACTGGCGCGCGGCCTCCATCAGGTGCAGCGCCACGCCCCTGCGCCGCCAGTCCGGCGCGGTGTAGACCTGGCCGATCACGCCGACGCGCGCCTTCGGCTCCATCCAGCAGATCAATTCGCCGGTCAGCCCGCTGCGCGAGGTGAGCAGCAGCCGCCGGAACGCCGGCTTCGCCGTCACCCGATCCAGCCACGCCTGCGCGTCGGGCCTGTGAAACAGCTGCTCCTCCCGCTCCAGGAAAAAGCGCCTCTCCGTCGGATCGTCCAGCCGATCGCTCACCAGCACGCAGCCCTCCGGCGGCCGCACGGTGTTCGGGCCGCCGACCACGCGCCGCCGCATGCGGGCCACCGCGTCGTCGTCGATGAAGCCCAGCGACCTGAGCCGCTTCATCAGCAGGTCGTCGCCGGGCGGGCACTCGGCGTACACGCGCGCCTTCACGCCCGGCGCGTCATGGGCAATGACCATCGCCCGGGCCATGGCCGCCGCCAGCAGCTTCAGCTGCGCGTCGTCCTGCCCGCCGGCGGATATTTTGATCTGAAGCGGCCGTTCCGGCATTGTCTGTTCGTTCATGCTCGGCTCGACGCGGCACCAGCCCTGGATGTTCTCGAGGGCGTCGACCGCTTCGAACGCATTTTCGTCCTTCCGGCCCGCTTCCACGACGTTTCGGATCATCATGTTCCTGCTCCCATCATCAGAATGATTATAATATACACCATTTCGACATCATTTTCAATATGGCTGCAAGACAAACCCGGGACGTCGTTTAAACTCAATGGGTTGGCGTTTTGGCGGGGAGACGGGGTCTGGCGGCACATGGGGTAATACGCCCCTTCCCCTGCACCCCTTCCCCGCTCGTCGCGGGGAAGGGGAAGATTTGGTCTGGGCTTCGCCCAGACCCGGCAAGGGGCCGCGGCCCCTTGAACCCCAGGGGCTGTGCTTCGGCATCTCGCTTCGCTGCGGCCGGGTGCAGGGCGGAGCCCTGCTCAGTGCGGGCGAAGCCCGCAACTAACTTTTCCCCGTCCCCGCGAAGAGCGGGGAAGGGGTGCAGGGGAAGGGGTGTGCTGCCTCATATGCCGCCAGACCCCGTCCCCCTTCGCCCCAAGCGCCGCTTTATCCCATTCATTTCAAAAGAGACGCCCCGGCAGGCGAACAGAAAACCCCGCCGCTCCGCGGTTTCCCGCCCTGAACGGCCCTCTCCCGGCTTCCGAAACGCCCTCTAATTCCTGAGGCTGTTGATGGGCGCGGGGATGCGTCCGCCGCGCGCGATGAAGGAAGCGGCGGATTCGGGATGCACCGAAATAATCGGCGCGCGGCCCAGCAGCCCGCCGAATTCGACCCACTCGCCCACGCCCTTGCCGGGCACGGGAATCAGGCGCACGGCCGTCGTCTTCTGGTTGACCACGCCGATGGCCGCCTCGTCCGCCAGGATGGCCGACAACGTCGCCGCGGGCGTATCGCCCGGCACGGCGATCATGTCCAGCCCCACCGAGCAGACGCAGGTCATCGCCTCCAGTTTGTCGAGCGTCAGCGTGCCCGTGCGGGCCGCGTCGATCATGCCGATGTCTTCGCTGAGCGGAATGAACGCGCCGGACAGCCCGCCCACCGACGAGGAGGCCATGACGCCGCCCTTTTTCACCGCGTCGTTGAGCAGCATCAGGGCGGCGGTGGTGCCGTGCTGGCCGCAGCGCTCCAGCCCCATCTCCTCCAGAATATGCGCCACGGAATCGCCCATCGCCGGCGTCGGCGCCAGCGAGAGGTCGACGATCCCGAAGGGCGCCTTCAGGCGCTTCGAGGCCTCCATCGCCACCAGCTGGCCCATGCGCGTGATGCGGAACGCCGTCTTTTTGATCGTCTCGGCCACCACGTCGAACGGCTCCCCGCGGTGCGCCTCGAGCGCGCGCTTGACCACGCCCGGTCCGCTGACGCCCACGTTGACGGCGGTATCGCCCTCGCCCACGCCGTGAAACGCGCCGGCCATGAACGGGTTGTCCTCCACGGCGTTGGCGAACGCCACCAGCTTGGCGCAGCCCAGGCCGTCCCTGTCGGCGGTCAGCCGGGCGGTCTCGACGATGATCTCGCCCATGAGCTTCACGGCGTCCATATTGACGCCCGCCCGCGTGCTCGCCACATTGACGGAGGAGCAGACCTTCTCCGTGCGGGACAGCGCCTCGGGAATGGAGCGTATGAGCCGCAGGTCGCCGCGGGTGGCGCTCTTCTGCACCAGCGCCGAGTAGCCGCCGATGAAGTTGACGCCCGTCGCGTCGGCGGCGCGGTCCAGCGCCAGCGCAATGCGCACGGGGTCCTCGGCCTCGCCCAGAACGAGGGCGACGGGCGTCACGGAAATGCGCTTGTTCACGATCGGGATCCCGAATTCCCGCTCGATCTCCTCGCCCACCGTCACCAGGCGCTCGGCCCGGCGCGTCACCAGGTCATAAATCTTCTCCGCCGCGCCCTCGCCCGCGCATTCCAGCAGAGAAACGCCCATGGTGATGGTGCGGATATCGAGCTTCTGCTCCTTGATCATGTCGATGGTGGCCAGAATTTCAGATGTATTGAGCATGGCGCTTCACCTCACAGGCGATGCATCGCGTCAAAGATTTCGCTGCGCTGCATACGGATCTCCAGACCCAGCCGCTCGCCCAGCCTGGTCAGCTCGTCGATGATCTCATCGAAGCGGCAGGTCATGCCGGACAGATCCACCATCATGACCATGGTGAAATAGCCGGACAGGATGGTCTGCGTGATGTCCAGAATGTTGAGGTTATAGCAGTACAGGCACGCGCTGGTTTCCGCGATGATGCCGGGCTTGTCGGTTCCGAGCACCGTGATGATTGCCTTCATGGTTGTGTCCTCCCGATGATTGATTCTTTCCCATCCGGAGCCCCCGGACGGCTGAGCCGCAGCGCTGTTGTGCATTCTATTATAATCCAAAACCGCGCCGTTTCAAAGCATTTTCTGTAAACATCCGCGCCCCGAAGGCGAACGCGCCGCCGCCCGAGGGCATATGATTTAACGGGAGAAAAACGATAGATAACGCATAAACGTGATTGACGGAGGCGCATATGATCCGTATAATAATTCGCATACACGCCGCGCCGCGGCGCGCCCCTTCCCGGGCGGACGCTCATGAAAAGCTGATCGGAGGATAAGACGTTTATGGGCATTATTGTTTCAAAATTCGGCGGCTCCTCGCTGTGCGACGCGGAGCAGTTCAAAAAAGTCAGAGACATTCTTCTGGCCGATCCGGACCGGCGCTATGTGGTGCCGTCCGCGCCCGGCCGCCGCTTCGGCGACGACGACAAGATCACCGATCTCCTGTACCGCTGCTACAAGCTGGCGCATACCGGCCAGAGCTATTCGGAATGCTTCAGCCAGATCGTGGCGCGCTACTGCGACATCGTGCGCGACCTGAACCTCGACCTCGATCTGCTGCCCGCGCTGCACGAGGCGGAGGGCGAAATCGCGCGGCAGGACAATCCCGACTACGCGGCCAGCCGCGGCGAGTACTTCAGCGGGCTCATCCTCTCCAGCTACCTGGGCTGGGACTTCATCGACGCCGCCGAGGTCATCCGCTTCGACCGCCAGGGCGTGTTCGCCCCGGAATGGACAAACGAACAGCTGAGCGAAGCGCTCAAATCGCGCGGGCATGCGGTCATTCCGGGCTTTTACGGCAGCATGCCGTCCGGCCAGGTGAAGACCTTCTCGCGCGGCGGCTCGGATATCACCGGCGCCATTGTCGCGCGCGCCGTCGCCGCCGATCTCTACGAGAACTGGACCGACGTTTCCGGCTTTATGATGGCCGACCCGCGCATCATCGACAACCCGCGCTCGATCGACTGCCTCACCTATCGCGAGCTGCGCGAGCTGTCCTACATGGGCGCGACGGTGCTGCATGAGGACGCGATCTTCCCGGTGCGCAAGGCGGGCATTCCCACCAACATCCGCAACACCAACCATCCCAACCATCCGGGCACGATGATCTCCGTCGACCCCGCGCCGGGCAGCGAGGATCGCACCATCACCGGCATCGCCGGCCACAAGAACTTCACCCTGATCTCCATCGACAAGGCCATGATGAACAGCGAGCTGGGCTTCGGCCGCCGCGTGCTGGGCGTGCTGGAGGATCTCGGCATCTCCTTCGAGCATCTGCCCACGGGCATCGACACCATGTGCGTGGTCATCGCGGACAGGGAGCTGGAGCTGCACAGGCAGGAAATCATCGACCGCATCGAGGCCTGCTGCCACCCGGATTCCATCGAGTTCACCAGCGGCGTCGCGCTGATCGCCACGGTGGGCCGCGGCATGGTCAACAAGCGCGGCACGGCGTCGCGCCTGTTCCGCGCGCTGGCCGTGGCCGACATCAACGTGCGCATGATCGATCAGGGTTCAAGCGAGCTGAACATCATCGTCGGCGTGGACGGCAAGGATTTCGAGCGCGCCGTCAGCGCCATCTACTACGAATTCGTCTGACCGCCGCGCCAGGCCGCCATGGGCGGGAGCGGACACAGCCTCTTGTATCCGCTCCCGCCCTTTTCATGCCTTCCCCTTCCGGGCCGCGGCGGCCGGCGCGGCCGTTCAGCAGTCCGCTTCATCCTCTCTCTGCCGCGTCTGAAAAGCGGCCGCTTCCGCATCGGCCGCGCGCAGCGCCCGCTCCTCTCTTTCGATGCGATAGCACGCAAACGGGCCGTCCTCTCCGCACGGCGAAAAGCCCGCCTTCTCCAGCGCCCGCCGGCTTCTCGCGTTGCCCCTGAGCGCGTTCGCGCGCACCGACCGCATGCCCATCTCCTCAAACGCGTACCGCACCAGCAGCCGTTCGGCCTGCGTGCCAAAGCCTCTGTTCTTGACGCGGTCGTTCTGCAGATGAATGGACAGCTCGCACGTCCTCCGCTCGCGGTCGATGCGCTTGAGCAGAATCTCGCCGATCACGCGCCCGTCCGCGAGGATCGCGAAATAGGCCCGGTCGGGCGCCTGCTGCCGGTCAAAGTAGCGATTCACCGCGTCCTCGTCATAGCGGTATACCCTGAACTGCGACAGATCCGCGCAGACGGCGGGATCGTTCTGCCAGTCCGCGTAGAGCGCGTGGCACATTTCGCGCGTCATCGGCGCGAGCGCTATTCTCCCGTCCATGCTGTCCTCCGTTTCCCGCGCGCCTCCGAGGCGGAAAAAGCCGCCGGCCGGAATCGCTCTCCGGCCGGCGGCGCCTTGTCCATCAGGCCGTCCACTGCCCGGGCCGCCTCACTTCAGCGGCTCGAAGTCCTCCGCGCCGTGCTTGCACAGCGGGCAGACGAAGTCCGCGGGCAGCTCGTCGCCCTCGTACACATAGCCGCAGATCTTGCACACGAAGCCCTTCTTCTCCGGCGGGACGGGCGCGGGCTTGGGCTTGATGTGGTCGAAGTAATACTGGTAAGTCACCGAGCGGTCATTGCTCAGCGTCCTGAGCTCGGTCACATCCGCGATGAACAGCGTGTGCGTGCCGCAGTCGATGGCCTGCGCCACCTTGCCGGAAATCACGGCGTTGGCAACGCCCACCAGGTAGACGATGCCGTTCGCGGCGCGCGGCATTTCGACGCCCTCGAACTTATCGACGGTGCGGCCGCTCTGGAAGCCGTAGTGCCTGAACAGCTCGAACGGTGTATCCTGCGTGAGGATGGAGGCGTTGAATTCGCCCGTGCGCAGAATCATGTCGTGCGTGTAGTTGGCCTTGTTGACCGCCACGGTCACGCGGTTGGGGGTGCTGGTCAGCTGGGAGACGGTGTTCACGATGCAGCCGTTGTCCTTCCCGTCCTCGCGCGCGGTCAGCACGAACAGGCCGTAGCTCAGCTTGAACATGGCGCTCATGTCGTTTGCGGCCGCGGCGGGCGCCGAAACGGGCTGCATGCCGGGCATGGTGCTCAGGATGGCCGCGCACAGGGCGTCCAGCTCGCCCAGCTGGTTTTCCTTCAGAGAGGATTTCAGGCTCACCGTGTTCTCCAGGATCGTGCAGTTCCTGAGGCCGCCCAGGATTTCCCGCATCAGCTTGCCGCTGGTGGCCGCCCAGGAGCCGTTTTCAATCAGCGCGATGGTGCGGTTCTGCAGGTTGTGCGCAGCGATGTCCAGGAGCGCGGTCTCCATGTTGCAGAAGATGCCCGCGTTGTAGGTGGTGGAGGCGAACACCAGGTGGCTGGCGCGGAAGGCCTCGCTCACGATCACCGAGGGGTGCGTCGCGGACACGTCGTACATCTTCACGTTCTTCACGCCCGCGTCGGCCAGCTTCGAGGCCAGGATGGCGGCGGCGTTCTCCGTGTCGCCGTACACGGAGGCATAGGCGATCACCACGCTCTCGTCCTCCGGCGTGTAGGTGCTCCACTTCTGATATTTTTCGACGAACCAGCCGATGTTCCTGCGCCACACGGGGCCGTGCAGCGGGCAGAGGGTTTCGATCTCGATATTCGACGCCTTCTTCAGCAGCGCCTGCACCTGCGTGCCGTACTTGCCCACGATGTTGGCATAATAGCGGCGCGCGTCATCCAGCCACTCGGCCTCAAAATTCACCTCGTCGGCGAACAGGTTGCCGCTCAGCGCGCCGAAGGTGCCGAAGGCGTCGGCGGAGAACAGCGTCTTGCTGGCGGCGTCGTAGGTCACCATGACCTCCGGCCAATGCACCATGGGCGCCATGATGAAGGTGAGGGCATGCGCGCCGGTTTCGAGGGTATCGCCCTCCTTCACGACCCGCACGCGGCTGTCGATGTCAAAGGTAAAGAACTGCCTGATCATCGCCAGCGCCTTGGCGTTGCACACCACCGTCACGCCGGGATAGCGCAGCACCAGCTCGGCGAGCGTGGCGCAATGGTCGGGCTCCATGTGGTTGACCACCACGTAGTCGAGCGGGCGGCCGTTCAGCACATGCCCGAGGTTCTCGAAGAACACGCCGCTCACGGCCCTGTCCACGGTATCCAGCAGCACGGTCTTCTCGTCGGTCAGCACGTAGGCGTTGTAGGACACGCCGCGCGGAATGGGAAACACATTCTCAAACAGGGCCAGCCGCCTGTCGCTGCCACCCACCCAATAGAGATCGTCATGAACTTTCTTCACGCAATACACGGGCAAAACCACCTTTTCATTTTGTTATCGTCATTCTCATTCATTATATAACAGGCCGGGCGCGCGGTCAAACGGTTTCCGCGCGCCCGGAAAGAATTTACGCGCCGCGCCCTCAGCCGATCAGCCCTTTGCTGTTCCACCGGAGGATCGTCCCGTAGCCCAGCTTCGCGTACCAGGGCGCCACGCCCGTGTAGTGGATATAGCTCAGATCATAGCCGGCGTCCTTCAGAAGGGCGGTCACGTTCTGCACCATCTTCAGGCCGACGCCGCGCCGCCGGCAGGCCGGGATCGTGCCGACGCAGCCCGGCCCGGCCACCTTCATCGGCCGACCCGCGAGCGTATGCCGCCCCATGTCTTCCACGTTGCAGAAGCTCACCACCCGCTCCCCGTCCATGGCGCAATAGACCTTGTCTCCCCGGTTGAAATAGCGCACCCAGTTCGCGTTCACCAGCGCCACGCTCTCGTGCAGCGCGGCCAGATCCCCCCGGTAAAAGCCAAAGGAAACGCCCGCGGGCACGGGAATCTCCACCGCTTCCGCCCGGAATCCGGCCAGCTCGAGAATCATTTCCTCATAGACCTGGTCCTCCGGAATGCGCCGAATCTCCTCCCGCTCAAAAAAGCCGGGATGCATCTGATTGAACAGGCTCTCATAGTCGCTGTGATTCACAGAATTCTCCTCCTTCATCCTGTCGTTTGCCCGGCGGCGCGCCGCATCGTCCGCGTCCGGGCCGCTGCTGCCATTATACCTGAAATGCTCCGGAAACACAACGTGCCGTCAGGAAAATCCGCGCTCGCCCGCCGCGCAAAAAACCGAAACAAAAAACGCGATTTTTTAACGAATATACCGCTTGACAGGCCGCCCGGGCTGTGGTAAAATCATGCCATACTTAAGAAATGATATTCAGTTTCCGGTGATTATAGCAAGAGGGATCCACCTGTTCCCATACCGAACACAGAAGTTAAGCCTCTTAGCGCTGATGGTACTTGGCTGGCAACGGCCCGGGAGAGTAGGACATCGCCGGATTCCAAAAGGCATTCTGTTGTGATTACACGATGGGGTGCTTTTTTTATGGTTCTTCACGGAAAATCCATCCCGAATCCGTACAGGGTTTAGAGTGTGTTTCTAAATCCAAAAGGATGCAGTTTCGAGCGGATCAAGCTGCAGTTCAAGGCAGAAAACCGCAGGTTACCTGGAGGGTAATTAAGTCAAACCGTATAAACCGCGTCCCGCCGGTCAGGAAACAGACCGGCGGGACGATGTGTTCATGCGGAAAAAGCCTTTGATGTGCGCCGTCCGCTCAGCGGTGCCGGCCGCCGCCGCTGCCGCGCGTCATGCCGCCGCCGCCCGAACGACCACCGCCAAAACCGCCGCCCGAACGGCCAAAACCGCCCGAAGACCGGCCGCTGGAGGAACGGCCGAAGCCGCTGGAGGAGCGCCCGCTGCCAAACAGCGAGCCGAGCGAGGAGCCGGAGCTGCCGCTTCGGTAGCTTCCGCCGCTCGAAGGCCGGGATGTCGTCGTGGGCCGGCTGGCCGTCGGCCGGGATGCCGGTGCGGGCCTCGACGCCGTTGAGGGGCGCGTCGCCTGCGGAGGCGCCACGGGCGGCGGTGGCGGCGGAGCCACGGGGCGCGTGCTGCGCCGCAGCGAGCCGCTCAGCATGCCGGCCAGGAAGCCGCGGTTGTAGGAGGAACGGCTGCTGCCGGGCGTCACGATGACGGTCGGATTCGGATTCACGTTAATCAGCCGGCGCCGACGCCGGCTGCGCACGATCAGCACAATCACCACGACGATGAGCGCCAGGAAAAGGACGCCCATGAACGGCGCGCCGTCCCCTTCCCCGTCGCGCCCGCTTGCAGCGCCGCCCGCGCCGCGGGTCGACGTTCCGGCGGTCGTGTTCGCAGTCGAGCCGCCGTTCTGCGCGATGTAGCGCTGATAGGCGGTGTTGTCCACCGACACGCCGGCTTTCAGCGCGCGGGATACTGCGGCGAACATCGCGTCGAAGAACGCCTTCGCGCCGTCGTCGTAGTCCTTGTCCGCAAAGTAGGGTTCGAGATAGGTGTCGACCAGCTCGCCCACGTCGCCTGAGGTCAGATACTGATCCAGGCCGGAGCCGATCTCATACCAGTAATCATCATCGTCAATGGCCATCACCAGCAGGAAGCCGTTGTTTTTCGATCCGCCGACGCCCCAGTCGTTAAACAGCCTGTAGGCGTAGCTTTCCAGCTTGGTCGAACCGGTGGTGTTCACCGTGACGATCACGATCTGCGCGCCGCAGGCGTCGTAGAGCGCGTCGTTGTTCAGCACGATGTGCCCCTCCGTGGCGTCAGACAGCACATTTGCTGAATCGTTGACGTAGAAATCGTCGGTCGGCTTGAGCGACGACGCCAGCGCCGGAACGGCAATCAGCAGCAGAATCATCATCAGCGCAAGTACCTTCTTCATTTTCAAACCGATCGGCCCCCTTTACAATAGAAATGTTGGAAAACATCGGGTTGTCCGTTCGCCGTCAGGCCCCGCCCGGCGCGCGGCGGCATGCCGCGTCAGGACGCATGTCAAAGCCCGCCTGCCGGGGTGCGCTTTGACACGCGCCCTCTGCGGCCGGCCCGCAGCGCATGGCCGCGGGCCGGCTCAAAAGGAGGAAAGACTGCGAATCAGCCGAACAGCTCGGCCCCGCCGATGCCCCTGATAGCGCTGATCAGCCCGGCCGGGAAGCCGCTCTTTTCGCTGTTGAAGGCGGCGGCCAGGTCGTTGTAGCCGTCGTGCGAAATGCGCAGCAGCGCCGACTCGTAGTTCCTGTAGCGATACTTGAAGTCCTCGGCGTCCTTGTCGGAGAGCTTCAGGTTCGACACGTTGGAGTAGAGGTTCTCGACCGCCGCGGTCAGCGCGCTGCTGGCGTCGGACTTGGCGGAAACCGATTCGGCCCCGCGCAGCGCGTCCACGGCGTCCGTGACCGCCGCGACGTAGGTCTGGTTGGCGTCCCTGGCGTTGGCGGCGATGCTGTTGAGCACCACGGCGTTGTCGGCCAGCTCCTTCAGCTCGGCGGAAATGCTCTCCGACGAGGCGTTGAACGCGGCGTCAACCGCTTTGGCCTTCCTGCTGAGCGCATTGCCGCCGCCGATGAACAGCGTGCCGGCAATGACCAGCGCGAGCACGCCGCAGGCCAGCGGACGATTTTCTGAAAGCTTCATGGTTCAATCCTTTCAGACGGATTACTTCATGTTCATCTCGAGCATCTTTTCGCGCAGCTGCTTCTCGATGTTCTGCAGCTCCTGCTCCGCGTCGCGCCTCTTCTGGCGGCCGGTCTGCTGGATCTCGAGCACCTCGTCCATGGTCTGGATGAGCTTCTGGTTGGTTTCGGTGAGCGTCTCGATGTCGATGATGCCGCGCTCGGACTCGCGGGCGATCTCGACGCTGCCCTGATGCAGCTTCTCGGCGTTGCTCTTGAGCAGGTCGTTGGTCAGGTCGGTCACGGAACGCTCCGCCTGCAGCGCGCTCTGAGAGTGCTCCAGGCCCAGCGCCAGCACCATCTGGCTCTTCCACAGCGGAATGGTGTTCACGATGGTGGACTGGATCTTCTCGGCCAGCATCTGGTTGTTGTTCTGCAGCAGGCGAATCTGCGGCGCCATCTGAATGGCGATGTTGCGGGTGAGCTCCAGGTCGTAGATTTTCTTCTCGAAGCGGTCGCCCATGGCCGCCAGGTCGCTGGCCGCCTGAGCGTCCTCGGGCAGTCCGGAAGCGGCCGCCTTGTCGCGGGCCTGCTGCAGCTCGCCGGCGCGGAAGGCCTCAAGCGCCTGCTTGCCGGCCGCGATGTACATGGACAGCTCCTTGAAGTAGCTCAGGTTCATCTCATAGAGCTGATCCATGGTCGCGATGTCCTTGAGCAGCGTCACCTGATGGTTCTCCAGCTCGCTGACCAGCTTGTTGACGTTGACCTCAACGTCGTCGTAGCGGTTCTTGAGCATCGTGATCTTGTCGACCTTCTTCTTCAGGAAGCCGAAGATGCCGCCCTTCTCCTCCTCGGTGTCCACGTTGAAGGAGCGCAGCTGCGTGACCAGGCCGGCGATCATGTCGCCCACCTCGCCCAGATCCTTGCTGCGCACATTGGCGAGCGCGGAATCGGAGAAGTTGGCGATGTTCTGCTGGGTGCCGGCGCCATACTGGAACACCAGCGAGGAATTGGTGACGTCGATCTTCTGGGCAAACTCGTCGATCTGGGCCTGCTCGTCGGGCGTAAAGGTGGGGGCCGTCTGTTCGGCGACGGTCTGGGCGGCCGTTTCGGCGGCGGCCATTGCGGCGGCGGGTTCGGGCGCGGCGGGCGCGGGATCCATGGTTTCGTTGCCGAGGGTCAGCTTGATATCAGGCATGCGGGGTTCCTCCATTCTGTATTGATGATTGATCTATGGCGCGCGCAGACCTCAGCGGCCGGCGCGGGCGGGCGAGGGCGCATCCGTGAGCCCCTCGGCGGCCATCATGTTTTCGAGCACCTGGATGTCGGTGGTGATGTCCAAATGCGTGTTGCGGTAGAGATTGTCCACCTGCTTCTCGAAGGCGTCTGCGATCATGTCCAGGCTGTTTTCCACGGCGGCCTTGGATTTGGTGATGTGCTCGCCGCTCAGGCCGGTGCTGTCCAGCGTGCGGTACTGGTCGAGCAGCTTGACGCTCACGGGCAGATAGTAGTTCATGAACTTGCGCACCTCCAGCGCCTGCCGGGGATTGCGCTCCAGCGTCTCGAAGATCTTGCCCGCGGCGTGCTCCATGCGGTCCAGCCGTTCGGTAATGCCGGGATCCGTGAGCGCGACGTTGGCCTCCCTCAGGCGGCGCATGGCCTCGCGCCCTTCGGTGATCTGGCGGTTGACCTCCGCATCGCCGGAGTCGGGCGCGGCCTCGTATTCCTCAGTGCGCCCGGGGAACAGCTTCGTGCCCGCGAAATACGCGGCGACGGAAAGCAGCGCGCAGACGATCAGCGGAACGAGCCTGTAGACCGGGTGAATCAAGCCGAAAATGAGCCAGACGGCCGCGCACAGGTAAATGGGCAGGGCCGACCGGACAACGCGTGTCTTCTTCAAATCATCATCCTCCCTCCATACAGGAAAATTATAGCGCGCAAAGCGCTTTTGGTCAATGATTTTTGCTCAGGATGTCGTCAAAAAAGACTGAAATGTGCATTTTGGAAGCCTACTCTTCCAGCTCGGCCTTGAGGTCGAGCGCCTGCTGGCGGGTGGTGGTGCACAGCGCGGAATAGTTGCCGTCCAGCGCGGTGTTCAGATATTCGAGGGCCCTGGTTTTGTCGCCCTGTTCGGCGGCGAGGCGGGCGAGGTAGTAGAGCGTGTCCACCTGGCGCGGCTTGATCTCATGGGCCTTGGTGAAGTACTCCAGCGCCTTGTCCCTGCGGCCCAGCGCGAGGTTCAGCTGGCCCATGTTGTCCAGCACCACGGCGTCCTCGTCGTCATAATCCATGGCCTTGTCGTTGAATTCGATGGCCTCGGCGAAGTCGCCCGTCTGGCGGCCCTTTTCGATGAGGATATAGCCCAGCGAGCCGTAGATCATGCCGGTCGGCCCCTCGTTCAGGGCAATTCTGAGCTGTGAAATGGCCGAATCGAGATTGCCCAGCTTCCACTGGCACACGGCGAAATTGATGCGCAGCTGGCGCTTCTCTTCCTTCGTGATGCCCGGCACATGCTCCGCCTTCAGGAACAGCGCCTTCGACTCCTCAAAGCGGCCGTAGCGCAGCAGCAGCACGCCGTAGGCCATCAGGTAGCCCACCTTCGTGCAGCCGCCCTTCATGGCCTGGTCGTACAGCGCGAGCGCCTGGTCGTGCTTCGCTTTGGCCTCGACCGCCTTGCCCTCGTCGTACAGCCTGTTGGCCTGAACGTGCAGGCCGTATGCCTTCCGACCCGCGTTTTCCGCCTTGATTTTATCCAGAAATCCCATTTGTCACGCCTCCGTCATGTTGATTGATCGCTTCGTTAGTCTTCCCGGCGTCCTCGCGCGCCGCCACGCGGGCGAGCAGCCGGACCCGGCGCCGCTCCAGCGCCGGCCGTTCCCCGTCGGAAGCCAGCCGGAGCGCCTCTTCGGTCAGGCGCAGCGCCTCGCGCGGGTCGCCCGCGCGGTGTTCGTACAGCTTGGCCAGCTCCACATAGGGGAATACGCCCATCTGGCGCCGCTCGATCATCTCGCGCCACACGCGCCCGGCTTCGGCCCAGTCGCGGTCGGCGCGCAGCATGAGGCCGAGCCGCCGGTTGGCGCTGCCGGCCACGTGGCGCTCGCGCAGGCGCGCGAGGGAGCTCAGCGGCCGCTCCTTCGCGGCCAGCCGGTAGCAGGTGCCGGCCTCAGCCCGCTCGCCCCGCTTTTCCAGCGCCTTCCCGAGGCTGAACACATCCAGCATGCTGGTCTGCTCGAGCGGCGCCGCGTAGGCCCGGCTGAGCCGGACGAGCAGCGCCCCCAGCGAGACGATGTCCTGCCGGTTGTGCAGCACGATGTCCTCCAGAAGATCCATGTCGCCGCTCTTCAGAAAGCGGAAGTAGCGTTCGGGCACCTCCGCGCCGGGGATATCCCGCTCGCGCCGGACGCCCAGCACGGTTTCCTCGATGTGGCTGAGCGAGCAATCCTTCAGCCGCAGCTTCCAGGCCCGGCGCGCGGGATGGATCAGGTCGAGATGCGGCTTGTCCGCCGTTGGATCCTCCATGCGGCACATGACAAAGCGCGACCGGAGCAGCGGCACGTCGAACGAGCGGCCGTTGAAGGTGACCAGCGTCTCCGCCTCGCGGATGAGCGCGGCCGTCTTTTCCAGCAGCAGCGGCTCGGCGCCGTAATTGGGCATCAGATACTGGTAGACGACGAACCGCCCCCGCTCGACGCGCCCCAGCCCCACGAGAAAGGCGACCGTCCCCGCGCCTCCGGAAAGGCCGGTGGTCTCCGTGTCCAGAAACAGCGCCTTCTCCGGATCGAAGGGCCCCTCGAAATTCATGCGCCGCAGCCCGTCCGCGGACAGGCTGAACAGCGCGTCCTCCGCGTCCGTCTGGTTTCTGTACTCCATCAGCGCGGGCCGTGCGGCAGGCGGCGGCGCGGCCTTGGGCGACGCTGAGAGCGCGTTCAGCTTTGATTTCAGCGACGAGGCCATGCGCCCGCCCTCCTTATCGCAGTCTTTCACCCTATCATTCTAATTTCTTCCCGTCCATTTGTCAACCGGCCCCGGCGGCATCCACGGCGCCGTCTCTTTTACGCTCATGCGCTGGCGTTTGCCGGGGCGATGAGGGACGGGGTCTCGCGGCCCCTTGAATCCCAGGGCTGCGCCGCGACATTCCGCTTCGCTGCGGCCGGGTGCGGGGCGGAGCCCTGCTCAGCGCGGGCGAAGCCCGCAACAAACTTTTCCCCGTCCCCGCGAAGAGCGGGGAAGGGGGCGGGGGGAAAGGGTTTGCTCTGCCTGTGCCGCCAGACTCATTGCGTTTCGCAACCGCCCGCCAAACGAGACGGCCCCCGCGGCATTCACGGCGCCGTCGCGGGCCTCATTCGGCCGGCAGCCAGGCGGTCACGGTGGTCTCGCCGTTCCAGTTCATCGAGACGGTCACGGCGCCGCGCTCGTCCGTGCGGTAGACGGCGACTCCGTCGAGCCGGTCGAGCACCTCCTGCGCGGGATGCCCGTAGCTGTTGTGCCCCACGGAAATCACCGCGACGGCGGGCGTGACCTGCTCCAGCAGAACCGGGCCGGTCGACGAACGCGAGCCGTGATGACCCACCTTGAGCACGGTGCAGTCGGGCAGCGGAACGAGCTCCTGTGCGGCGGGCAGATCGCCGGTGAACAGCGCCGTCGACCATCCGAACGTCACGCTGCACACCAGGCTGTTTTCGTTCAGGCCCATGGCCGGCACGAGACCCGGGTGCCAGACGCGCAGGACCACCGAATCGGACAGGGCCAGCTCGTCGCCCGCCGTGAGGGTGACGGCAGGCCAGCCGGCGTCCATCGCCTTGCGCCAGGCCGCCTCCACGCCCTCGTCCAGGCCCTCCCTGTCCCACACGGACGAGATGTAGAGCGGACAGGGCTGGAAGCTGTCCACGATGGCGCTCAGTCCGCCGGCGTGGTCGCTGTGCCCGTGCGAGAGGAAGATGCCGTCCGGCCTGAGCCCCTGGCTGAGCAGATACCGGGCCATGGCGTCCCCGTCGCCCACGTCGATCAGATACAGCCGGTCCTCCGCGCGGACGACGGCGCCGTCTCCCTGACCCACGTCCAGGAAGGTGATCTCGAGCCCCTCCCGGCTCACGAGCGCGGGCAGGAACAGCGCCAGCGCGATGACGGCGGGCATTGACGCCAGCGCGAGCGCGTGTTTCACGCCGCGCCGCGCCACATATGTGTAGGGCGAGGCGACAAACGCCGCGGCGGCGTACAGCGCGATCATCCAGCCGGGCCAGTCCGCGCCGTTTATCATCGCCCACGGCATGCGCGCGCCCCAAGCGGTGAGCCCGCCGAACAGCCGGATGACCGCCTCCGCGGGGCGGGCCAGCGCCGCGCCGAGCGGCGCGCACACGGCGCTCACCGCGGTGACGGCGAGCAGCGCCGGAAACAGGACGATCATCAGCGGCGCCATGACGACGTTGAACGGAAGAAACCACACCGGCAGCTGATTGAAAAAGCATACGGTGGCTGGAACGGCCCCCAGCTGCGCGGCAAAGCTCACGCGCGCGGCCTGCCCGACGCGCCGCAGCAGCCGGACGGGCAGCGGCCGCCCGCGCGGCTCCCGCTCGGGCACGCGGCGCGCGAACAGGGTCAGCCCCGCGACGGCGGCGTAGGAGAGCACAAAGCCGGTGTCCTCGATGTACAGCGGATTGACCATGAGCAGCGGCAGCATGGACAGGCACATGACGGTCGCCCCGTCGCGCGGGCGGCCGTCGAAGCGGGCGGCGCGTCCGGCGGCATACATGAGGCACGCGCGCAGCACCGAGGCCGGCGCGCCCACCAGCAGCACATAGCCCGCCATGAAGGGCAGCGCCGTGAAAAAGGCCGCCCTGCGGCTCAGCCTCAGCCGCATGAGCAGCCATTCCAGCGCCAGAAAGAGCACGCCCACGTGCAGGCCGGAAATCGCCAGCAGATGCGAGACGCCCGAGGCGCGGTAGTTCTCGCGGCTCTCCTCCGGCATTTCGGATTTGTCGCCCGTGACCAGCGCGATGACAAGGCCCTCGCAGTCGTCGGAAAAGGCTGCGCGGATGACGCCGGCAATCCGGGCCCTCGCGGCCTGCGGCCAGGCGGCGGGGGAAAGCGAGTCCGGCGCGTCGACGCTTATCAGCTTCTGCGCGCCGGCGGACGCGCACAGCGCGATCCGCTGCCGCCACAGCCAGTCGGCGTAGTCGAAGCCGCCGGGATTGCCCGCGCCGTCCGGCGCCCATGTGCGGGCGCGCAGGGATATCTCCGCGCCGACGGGCGGTATGTCCTGCGCGTCGTAGAGATACAGCATCACCCTGTATGGCTGCGTCCGCCCGTCGATTTCTACGCCGCCCAGGCGCAGGCGGACGTAATTGTCCTTTTCCACGGCTTCGCCGTCGACCCGACCGACGAGCAGCACGTCGTCCGCTTCGACGACGGCCGGGCGGATCAGGAACAGGCCGATCCACAGCGCGCCCAGCATCATCGCCAGCGCGAAGGCGAACGCGCGCCTGCGGAAAACCGCCATGAGAACGCCCGCCGCAACCGCGCCCAGGCCCCATGCCGGGAGCGCCGGCGCAATGCGGCCGATGATCAGCCCCGCGAGAAAGCAGGCGGTGAACAGCGCGAGCGGGCGCACGGCGATCCAGCGATCGACCGGATCCCGGCCTGAGAAGCGCATTGGATCACCGTCCTGTCTCGTGTATGATAGGCGCCCCGTCACGGCAGCGCCGGCAGATCCGAGCGGATGCGCCGCTCGATGCGCCGCAGCACGAACGGACGGTACAGCCGCGCGGCCTGGGGCCAGTCCGGATGATCCTCCAGCCGGGGCACGGTCAGGTAATCGGTCTGTGCCGCGCGCCAGATGATGCGCCGCGCGCCGTTTGAAATGCGCGGCGCGTCCGGGCTGCAGCGGCCGCACGTCACGCCGCCCTTCTCCTCGTCGAAGCGCACGTCGTCCGGATCGGGCTCGCGCCCGCACACCACGCAGCGCTCCATCTGCGGCAGATAGCCCATCAGCGGCATATAGCGCATCTCGAAGCTGGCCGTGAGCAGCGCGGGCGGCAGCTGGGAGTAGGTGAGATGCGCCAGCGCCTTGAGCAGCAGAAAAAAGATGCCCGGCGCCGCCTGGCCGGGCAGCGCCGCCGCGTCGGCCAGGCTCAGCTGATACATGCCGTGGATCAGCCGATCATAGTCGAAGCGCAGGTCGTAGTAGCTGTCCTTGATATCGCACTGCGTGATCGAATGCCGGTCGGCGGTGACGTTGATGGTAAACTGCCCGGCGCAGAACACCTCCGTCGCGTTGATCAGCGGCGACCTGGGCCGCCGGCACCCGCGCGCAATGGCGTCTATCCGCCCGTGCTCCGGCGAGAACAGCGTGATCATCCGGTCATAATCCCGGTAATCCGCGCGCCGGAGGACGATGGCATCCGTGGTGTAGAGCATGGTCCGTCATTCCTCGTATCCCGTCGCGCGCAGGTCGCTCTCGCGGTTGCGCCAGTCCTCGCGCACCTTCACCCACAGCCTGAGCATCACCCGGGTGCCCATCATGCGCTCAATGTCCTCGCGGGCCGCCGTGCCGATGTCGTGCAGCATCCGGCCCTGTCTGCCGATGATGATCGACTTGTGGCTGGCGCGTTCGCAATAGATGTTGGCATGGATCTCGGTGAGGTTGTCGGACAGCTTCGTGATGGCCAGCATCTCCACCCCGATGCCGTGCGGAATCTCTTCGCGCAGGTTGAGCAGGGCCTTTTCGCGGATGATTTCCGCGCAGATCAGCCGTTCGGGCTGGTCGGTCATCATGTCGTCCGGAAAATACTTCGGCCCTTCGGGCATGGCCCCGGCCAGCAGGCCGAGCAGCGTGTCCATGTTGTCGCCGCGCAGGGCCGAAACGGTCACAATCTGGTCGAACGCCAGGCCGTGCAGCGCCGCCAGCTGCGGCATGAGCTTCCCGGGCGTCGTCAAATCGACCTTGTTGACGGCCAGGAAGCGCGGACAGCTCATCGTCAGCACGTCCTCCATCACCGCGCGGTCGCCCGCGCCGATGTGCTGCCCGTCCACCACGCAGAGCACGGCGTCCACGCCCTCGCGGGCGTCCGCGGCCTGCTTCATCATGAATTCGCCCAGCTTGTTGCGGGGCCTGTGCAGGCCCGGGGTGTCCACGAACACGATCTGCCAGTCCTCCCGCGTGGCCACGCCCAGGATCTTGCTGCGCGTGGTCTGCGGCTTGTCCGACACGATGGCCACCTTTTCGCCCACAAACCGGTTCATGATGCTCGATTTGCCCACGTTGGGCCGCCCGATGATCGCCACAAAGCCCGAATGAAACGCCTTATCCGCCATTGTATGCATACCTTCCTTCATCGCGCGCCGTAGCGCTGGCGCGTCAGAATATGTTTCAGTGATTCCCCTGTTTTTCCCTTTCCGCCCCGACCTGCGCGTGCATGTCGTCGCACCAGTCCATCCACAGCGTCCTGTAGTCCGCCGCGGACACCACGCGGTCCGTCAGGTCATGCGGCGAGACGACGCCCCTTTCGCGGCATTCCCGCACGCATCGGCGGTACATCTCCCAGTCCCACTCGTCCGGCTCCCACTGGAGCGGCACGGCCGTCAATCCCGCCCGGATCGCCGCGACGGCGCGGGTATGCCCGTCCGTCATCATGAGAATTCCGTCGAGCAGCCTGACCGGAATCGGCTCGAAATTCGACAGGTCGTCCGGGTCGAACCACCGCGCGATTTCGGCCAGCTTGGCTTCGGATACATAGAACTGCGAGGGCTGGAGCGCCCTGAGCGGCAGGCCGTCCAGCCGCACGAGCTCCTTCCGGTAGATCGTCTCCATCCCGCCCCAGAACGCCCGCTTCCGGTCGACGGCCGCAAACCCGTACTTCTCATACAGGTTCACATGATCGCTGGCGAGATACACTTCGTGAAACCCGACGGATTTCAAATAATCCGCCGCAAAATCGAGCATGCGCCGGCTCAGCCTGCGGCCGCGGTATGCCTCGTCCACGAACACAAAGCCGACATACGGCGTGTAGGGGAGCTCCGGCATGCAGTCCTTCTTCGACACGCTGCAGTAGCCGCAGATCCTGTCGCCGTCCAGCGCGGCGACGACCGCCTCCCACCCGGAAAAGACGCGATTTCTCATGTCCCGCGCCAGCGCCTTCCCGGCGTCCCAGGAGCAGCTTTGCGCGTAATCCGCAACCCGCTCCCACAGCGGATGCTCCGGCGAGAGCAGCAGGCAGTCCGTCATCGCAGCAGCTCCTCCGGCCCGAAGGAGCGCGGCAGCAGCCGGTCAAGCGAGGTGACCTCGGGCTTTTCGCCCCTTTTCCCCACGATCACCCGCATGTACGGCCCGAATTCGCGCAGGAACTGCCGGCAGACGCCGCAGGGCCAGGCGGCCCCGCTCTCCCCGGCGATGGCGATGGCCGCGAAGCGCGTCGCGCCTTCGCTCACGGCCTTCACCGCGGCGGTGCGCTCGGCGCAGATGGTCGCGCCCAGCGAGGCGTTCTCGATGTTGCAGCCGGTGAACACGCGCCCGTCCTCTGCGAGCAGACAGGCGCCTACCCGAAAGCGCGAATACGGCGCGTAGGCCATATCCAGCATGGCCACGGCGCGCTCGAACAGCGCCTCGTCCGTCAGAAAGCCGCCCTCCCGCGGCAGGGAAACATCAGCCATGACCTTGTCCTCCATGAGGCGCATTTTCGCCCTGTCGTCGTCTGTCAGATGGTCGTAGCCACACAGGTGCAGCATGGCGTGGGCCGTGAGATAGCCCAGCTCGCGCGCCAGGCTGTGGCCATATTCGGCGGCCTGCGCCCGCGCGCGGTCGATGGAAATGATGATATCGCCCAGGAAGCACAGCCCGGTCTCCGGATCGTATTCCCGGCGGATCAGCGCGGCGCTTTCGCGCGCCGTGCCGCCCCTGTAATCCACCGTGGGGAAGGAGAGCACGTCCGTGGGCCGGTCGACGCCCCGCTGCGCCGCGTTGATTTCATGGATGGCCTCATCGTCCACCACGCGCACGTACGCGCTCACGCCGTCGATGCCCTCCATGCGGCATACGCTCCGGGCCACGCGCTCCATCAGGGCGGGCGCGTCCTGCGGCAGTCCCGCCGCCGCGCATTCCAGATCAAGCATTCTTCTGTTCCTCCGCCGCGGCCGGTTCGGACGCGGACCCTGCGCTCTCCTCCCGCGCGGCGGCTTCCCGCTCCTTCTTGGGCGGGATCTTCATGTCCGGATACTCCACGCGCTGGTGGAACACGCCGGAGAGCACCGTCAGAAACGCCCTCGTGGCGTTTTCGATGTCGGCCATGGTCATCGGCGATTCGTTGAGCTGGCCGTCGTCGATCTTGCCGCGGATCAGCCTCCGGATCAGCGCCTCCAGGCCCTCGACCGAGCGGTCGGGCGTGGTGCGCGCGGCCGCCTCGATGGTGTCCGCCAGCATGACCACCGCCGCCTCGCGCGTCTGCGGGCGCGGGCCGGGATAGCGGAAGTCGTCGATGTCCACGTTCTCCGCGCCGTTCTGCTTCACGCAGCGGTCGTAGAAATAGATCACCGGCGTGTCGCCGTGATGCTGCTGGATGATGTCCAGAATGGGCTGCGGCATGCGGAATTTTTCGGCCAGGGCCACGCCGTCGGTCGGGTGCGCGGTCAGGATCGCCGCGGACACCATGGGGTCGGTGCGGTCGTGCGGGTTGTCGCCCATCTGGTTTTCCTTGAAGTACATGGGCCGCTTGAGCTTGCCCACGTCGTGGTAGTACGCGCCCACGCGCGCCAGCAGGCCGTTCGCGCCGATGGCGTCCGCCGCGGCCTCGGCCAGGTTGGCCACGATGATCGAGTGGTGATAGGTGCCGGACGCCTCCAGAATCATGCGCCGGATGAGCGGATGGTTCGGATTGCTCAGCTCCATCAGCTTGGCTGAGGTCACCAGGTTGAACATCCACTCCAGCAGCGGCTGCAGGCCGATGCACAGCACGCCCGACAAGAGGCCGCTGCCGCCAGACCACAGCGCCCAGTACAGCACGTTCGCCGTATTCGACTCGGTGATCAGGCCCACGGACAGCGTGGTGAGCATGTTGGCGATGCACACCATGAGCCCGGCCAGCAGCACCACCACGCGCTGCGTCTTGTTGCGGATGAGCGCGATGCAAAGCGAGCCGGAGACGATGGAGGTCATCATGACGACAATGAGCGAGGTGGAAAACGAGCCGGTCACGCCGGAATTCATCAGGCCGCTCAGCACCGCCAGCGCAATGTTGACAATCAGCGCCAGCCTGGACTTCAGCAGCAGCGTGGTCAGCATGACGCCCAGGGCCACCGGCACCAGGAACTGATTGATGTTCTGCACCAGCATGCAGATGCCGCAGGTGATGAGCAGAATCACGCACAGAAGGCCGGTCTTGCGCGCGTCGCGCAGAATCTCCTGCTCGTAGGTGATCATGTAGATCGTCAGCATCAGCAGCACCAGCAGCACCAGGAGCCCCACGCCCACGTACATCAGCAGGTCGATGGAGCGGTTTCCCTTCAGCATGCCCAGGTTTTCCAGCATGGCGATCTGCGCCCTGGTGATGATCTCGCCCGAGCGCACGATGTTGCGGCCCTTGAGATACACCACGGGCTCCACCGAATCGATCGCCTTCTGGCGGTTGGCCGCGGTGGTCTCCTGGTCGATCAGCATGTTGGCCTTCAGGCAGAGCGCCGCGGCCCGGTCGACCAGCTCGACGGCGCCCTCCGGATAGAGGCCGTTGCCTTCCAGCTCGCGGTCCAGCTTGACGAGCGCCTCGCTCTCGCCGCCCTCGGCGATGCGCGAGGCGAGCAGCTCGTCCACCACGGCGAGCGCTTCCGCCCGGAGCGCGTCAAACGTATCGTCGTCCAGCCCGCGCAGCAGGCGCACGTCGTCCTGCGTCAGCGCCAGCTCCGGCAGCAGCTCCTGCGCCTCTCTCAGCGCCGACGCGTCATCCCCGGCCTGTTCGTTCCCGCGGATCTCCGCCGCCGCATCGAACACGGCGGTCAGCGCCTCCCGCACGGCGGGCTGTACGTTCTCATCCAGCGTGTAGCTCACGGGTACGGCGGCGACCGCTTCGTCGATGAGCGCCTGCGTGGCCACGGTGTCCTCGACATCCTTGCTGGCCGTGATCGTGATGGGCGAAACCTGGCCCGCGCGCAGATCGTACTGCTCCGGCGTGAACACCGTGAACAGCATGACAAGCAGCGCGAGGTAGGTGACGAGGCCCATCAGCGCGATCAGCAGCGGAGAATTCAGATGCCTGCGGCTGTTTTTGCGGTTGCGCATGACCCTGTCCTCCTAACGGCTGTTGCCCCTCTTGTCGTGTTTCTCATAGGCCTTCACAATGGCCTGAACCAGCTCGTGGCGCACGACGTCGCGATGCGTCAGCATCACAATGCCGATGTCCTCGACGCCCCGGAGCACCTCCAGCGCCTCCACCAGCCCGCTTCGCTTGCCCGTGGGCAGATCGATCTGTGTCACGTCGCCCGTGATGATCATCTTCGAGCCCATGCCCATGCGCGTCAGAAACATCTTCATCTGCTCGGAGGTGGTGTTCTGGGCCTCGTCCAGGATGATGAAGGCGTCGTTCAGCGTGCGGCCGCGCATGTAGGCCAGCGGCGCGACCTCCACCGCGCCGCGCTCGAACAGCCGCTGGTAGGACTCCATGCCCATCATGTCGCCCAGCGCGTCGTAGAGCGGGCGCAGATACGGATCGACCTTCTGCTGCAGGTCGCCGGGCAGAAAGCCCAGCTTTTCGCCGGCCTCCACCGCCGGGCGGGTGAGGATGATGCGCTCCACGTCCTTGTTCTTGAGCGCCACCACCGCCATGGCGATGGCCAGATACGTCTTGCCCGTGCCCGCCGGGCCCACGGCGAACACGCAGGTGTTTTTCTTGATGGCGTCCACATACTGCTGCTGGCCCAGCGTCTTGCATTTGACCTGCCGCCCGCGGTAGGTGATGGCGATGACGCCGCTCATGATCTCGTCGATGCGGTCGGCGTTGCCCTCGGACGCCAGCTCGATGGCGTAGCGGATGCGCGTGCGGTCGATGCTCTCTCCGCGGGCGATGATGCCGACCAGCCGCTCCAGCACCAGGCGCGCCAGGCGCACCTTGTCCTCCTCGCCCGACAGCGCGATCTCGTTGCCGTGCGCAAAAATCTCCACGTTCAGCTCCCGGCGGATCAGCTCCACGTTTTCATCCCGCACGCCGAAAAGCGCCATCAGCTGGTCCACGTTTTCCACGACCAGGTCTTCCCTGTATCCTGTCTCCAAGTATTCTTCCTCCCGACAAAACGCGTTTCCAATGAGCCTGTTTATCCGAATTCCCGGGCGCTTCAGTCTTCGCCCTTCAGCGTCCCGAACGCCCCGTCCCCGACGGCAATGTCCATCGTGGCCTCGATCACCGCCTCGACCGTCAGCACGCCGTCCGCCTGCGCGACGTCCGTCCAGCGCGCGGTTTCCAGCGCGTCTGCGGGCATCCTGGCCCGGGCCGCGGAGAGGGCCTCCCGCGTCAGCCTGCTCTCGAGCGCGGCGCGGTCCGCCGGCGCTTCGCGCTCCGACACCTCGTACAGCGCGCGCCGTTCGATGAAGGCGGGCAGATACAGCCCGCCCACGGGCAGAAGCTCCGTTTCCACGTCCTGCGCAGCGAAATCCGCCGCCTCGGCGAGCGGCCAGCGCCAGTCAAACAGCCTCAGCGCCGAGGCGCGGCGCACCCGGCCCGTTCGCTCGCGCACCGTCCCGGTCAGCGGCGCCCCGACCCGCGCGACGAACCACACCCGGCCGATCACCTCGCCCAGCGCGCGAACGGCGCGCGTCGTCTCCGCGCCGGTCCGCTCCTCGCCGCTGATGAGCAGCTGGCCCGCCTTCACGGTGTCGCCCGGGCGCACGCAGGCCTTGCCGGCCAGCGGCGTCACGCGCACAATCACCGCATCGCGCGCGGCCAGAAGGCTGCGCGCCTCCTCCGCCCGATAGACAGGCGGCGCGGCGTTCTCCGTCTGATACTCCACGGTCAGGCGCACGCCCCTGAGGCGCACGCCGGCATACGTGAGCCGCTCAAATTCGCTCAGCAGCTGCGCCGAAAGCAGCGAGGGCTCGACCGCCGAACGGCTTACGCCCGGACAGACGCCCAGCTCCCGCAGGCGCACGGCCAGCGCCGCCTCCTCCGCCGGCGGCAGCGCCCGGTCCAACGCCGCAATGTCGATCAGCCACACCCGGCCCGCAAACAGCGCGACCAGCGCCAGCCCCAGCGCCACGCCCAGAAGCAGCGTGCCGCGGCGAAGCGCCGCCTCCAGCGCGGCGCGCCAGCCCTCGCGCGATTCGCAGGTCGCCTCAAGGCCCAGCTCTTCCGCCAGCGCCGCCACGAGGCGCGCGTCCGGCGAGCTCGCCTCAACGCGGATTTCCCGCGCGCCGATCCGCTCGACTTCCTCAAACACCGCGCCCTGAGACAGCGCCCGCTCGATGAACCGCTCCGGAAAGCGCCCCCGGACGCGCAGGCGCACGCGGTCAGTCATGACGACCCCCGCGCCCTGCGGGCAGCTCGATCGCGCGGATATCGCCGCGAACGCACAGCGCGCCGCGCCGCACGTCGGCGAGCCGCAGGTTTTCGCCCGAAACGGCCAGCATGCCCTCCGGCGTGACCATCCTCACGCGCGTGCCCGTCACCTCCGCCAGGCCCAGGTGATTTTCCACCAGCACCCGCGACGAGCCCAGCGCGACCAGCCGCACCGTTCCGCCCGCCGCGTCCTCCGGCAGCGAGAGCGCCTCCAGCACGGGCCGCCCGACCCGACGCGCACAGCGCTTTTCCTGAGCCCGTTCCGCACGGCGCCGCGCCGCTTTGCCGCGCATAGCCTCACCCCCACGGGCAAGGTTATGAGGCGTGGCCGCGGAAATATGCGCGGAAAACAGGCCGCCGGACGGTCGCCCTTTGTGCATGTTTTCCCAGTTCCATTTGAAGTATGCTTCTCAATCCGGGAGGATGCCGTTTCGAGCGGATGAGGGCTGCAGTTCAGGGCGGAAAACCGCGGGCTGCCCGGAGGGCAAGCAGGGTTTCAGGGTGCAGAAATGCGCCCTGAAACGCCGAAAATGCGCCTCGGGGATTTAAAAACACACTCCAATTATACTATATATGCGCCCGTCCTGCAAGCAGAACGGGCGCGGTTTTTCAAATTCAGATTCACGGCGGCCGCTATTCCGTCTGGCCGAGCGCCTCCTTCAGCGTCTCCACGTTTTCCCACATGAAGTCGAGATAGGTTTTGCCCGCCTCGAAATCATCCTGCGTCAGATTGTGGCAGGCGTAGAACACGCGCGTTTCGGCGCCGGTCTGTTCAGCCACGGCGCGGGCGACGCTGCCGGTCGACAGCTCGAGGTACAGAATCAGCGGCGCCCTGATCTCAGTCGCGCCCCGAATCAGCGCCGTCATGGTCGCGGCGCTGGGTTCGGTCTCGGTCGAGCAGCCCGGGAAGGCCGCCAGATAATTCAGGCCGTACTCGCGCGCAAAATAGAGCAGCGGGAAGCGGTCGCCGAAAACGATGGTGTCGCGCTGAGCGTGCGCCACGGCGTCGCGGAACGCCCCGTCCAGCCGCTCAAGCTGTCCGATATAGGCCGCCGCCCGCTCGCTGTAGACGCTCTCGCCGTCGGGATCGATTGCGCACAGCGCGTCCCGCACGGCCTCCACGATGAGCATGGCGTTTTTCGGCGAGGTCCACACATGCTCGTCGTATTCGGGCTCTTCGGCCGCCTCGTCCGCCTCTTCGTCCTCCTCGAGCAGCGGCACGCAGTCCATCATGGCCAGCACGCGGCGGCCGCCGCTGTCGGTCGACTGCAGCAGGCCCTTCACCCATTCGTCCGACTCGCCGCCCCCGTAGAAAAACAGGTCGCAGCTGTCGATGGCGATGATGTCCTGCGGGGCGGGCTCATAGGTGTGCACCTCCGCCCCGGGCCTGATCAGCAGCCTGAGCGCGACGCGGTCTCCCGCAACCGCGCGCACAAAGTCGTATTCCGGAAAACCCGTCGCCACGACGGCGGGCTTCCCGGTGTCCGCCCCCGCGCAGCCCGCGGTCAGCGCGAGCAGCAGGCAGAGCAGCAAGCAAACGGTTTTTTTCATGGATTTGATGTCCTCCCGGTGGCAGTTTATGAATTCCCTTTTTGGAGTGCGCTTCTAAAATCCGCGAGGCGCATTTTCGGCGTCTCAGGCTGCATCCTCTTGGATTTGGAAACACACTCTAATGCGGCCGGGGCGGAAAAGACGCCGCCGCGCCGCCGTCCTTTTTGATGGAATTCATGCGACAGGTTCCTGTTTTTCCCTGAACCCTACGGGCATTTAAGCACATTTCCGGCGCGCCGTCAACGTGTTTTCCGTTTTTCTTTTCGGTTGACAGCCTGCGGCGGACATGCTATGCTTGCCTGAGATCATCATTCTGACGCGGGGGAGGTCCTCTTATGAATCCACTGCTGGCCCCTTTCTGGGAAGGAAACGACATGCTGAACGAATCGCTGCTGCCCGTCCGCGCGGCGGACGGACGCGTCGCCCCCATGAGGCTGCTCTACCGCCCCGACGAAATCCTTTCCGTCAGAAGCGCCACGCTGGAAACCGTCTATGAGCCCGGCCGCGACTATGTGCTCGAGGACGGCCGCCTGCGCCTGACGGAGCGCTCGGCGATTCCCGCCATGGATTACGACGACTACTACCTCGCCGCCGAGGATCCGGGCCGGTGCTTCCCCCACAGCGAATCGGGCTGGATCCGCTTCGGCGAAGGGACCTATTTCCACCTGAGGCAGATCGTCGTCTCCTACCGCCATTCAGACGGCTGGACAGGCGCGGTGCCCGCCTGCGGGCTGGACGGCCTGCCGCGCACGAAGGCGGCGCTGGAGAGCGGCGCGCCGCTGAGACTGCTCGTCTTCGGCGACAGCATCTCGACCGGGTGCAACGCCAGCGCATGGAGCGGCGTTCCGCCCCGCCAGCCCGCCTGGTTCGATCTGATGGCGGCGGGCCTGGCCGAGCGCCGCGGCGCCGGAGGCATCGTCCTCCTGAACACCTCCGTGGGCGGCAAGACCAGCGCCTGGGGGCGCGAGACGGCGCGGGAGCGCGGGGCCGGGCAGCATCCCGACCTGTGCGTCATCGCCTTCGGCATGAACGACGGCTCCGGCCGCGTGCCCGCAGAGGTCTTCATCGGCAACACACGCGCCATCATGCAGACTATCTCGGCCGAAAACCCGGCCTGCGAGTACATCCTCGTCGCCACCACGCTGGCCAATCCCGAGGTGAAGGGCTTCCTGGGCTGCCAGGCCGAGTATCTCGCGCCGCTGCGCGCGCTTGAACGGCCGGGGGTGCGCGTCGCGGATATGACCACCTTCCATCAGGATCTCCTGCGCCGCAAGGCCTTCCGGGACATGACCGGCAACAACGTCAACCATCCGAACGACTTCCTCTCCCGCGCCTATGCGCAGGTCCTGCTGCGCACGCTGGGCGCGCTTTGAGCGCGGCTGGGCGTCCCGCGGCGCCGACAAAGCGGCTTTCGGGAACATGTTACAAAATATTTTCATAATGATTTTGGTTCTATGACGCGCCGTCGCCTTGCCAAACCGGTCACATGCGTCAAAAAAGCGCCTGCAGAATTGTGATATTTTCTGGAAAACCTTTAAAATCATGGCTTTTTCCCTTGACTCAGGCCCCAATCGATGATAAAATATTGTCATGAAATGGTAGTAATTACTTTTCATGATGAAACGGTTTGGTTTCATAAATACATTCCTCGGCAAGCGGGCCGCGCCGGACTCAGGGCGCGGAAAGCCGGCTGAGGTATTGACGCGGAATTGGCGTCCCTGCCGTTCGGAATGCGGCGGGGATGCTGTTCTCGTGCTCTGCGGGACTTTGTGCCTGCGCAGGCCGTTTGGCGGGCGGCGCGCGCAGCAATATTCAGAAGAAAGAGTGGATGGGGAAAAATGAAGTGGGATCTTAATCGGTATATGCGGCAGCGCCTTCTTGACCGGCGGCACAGGAAGCAGCTGGGCGGACTTGTGGCGGTGCTGTCCGTCTTTATTGTGCTGAGCGTTTTCCTGAATCTGATGCAGCCGGCCATCGCCATGGCGCCGGATCCGATCTGCGGCTTCGAGGAGCACCGCCATGGCGCGGAGTGCTACGAGCAGACGCTGATCTGCGGCCGTGCGGACGAGGAAGGCCACGAGCACACGGCGGAATGCTATTCGTCCGCGCTCATCTGCGGGAAGCCCGAGCACGAGCATACCTCGGACTGCTTCCCGAAGACGACGAAGGCGCCCGAAGAGACGGAAGCGCCCGCGGCGACGGAAGCCCCCGAAGAGACAGAGATGCTCGAGGCGACGGACGCGCCCGAAATCACCGACGAGCCCCATATCACCGACGAGCCCGAGACGACCGACGAGCCCGCGGTAACTGACGCGCCCGAGACGACGGACGTGCCCGAAACGACCGACGAGCCCGAAATCACCGACGAGCCCGAAACAACGGACGAGCCCGAAATCACCGATGCGCCTGAAACAACGGACGAGCCCGAGACAACCGATGCGCCTGAAGCAACGGACGAGCCCGAAATCACCGATGCGCCTGAAACAACGGACGAGCCCGAAATCACCGACGAGCCTGAAACGACGGACGAGCCCGAAATCACCGACGAGCCCGAAACGACGGACGAGCCCGAAACGACGGATGAGCCCGAAACGACGGACGAGCCCGAGACGACCGACGAGCCTGAAATCGTCGCGGCGGTCATTGAATCGTTCGAAGCGGCGCAGCAGAGCGTGTTCACGGGCCAGCAGGCGTCGTGGCGCTTTTCCGCGACGGGCGCGGTGTCGCTGACGTGCGTCGTCACGAATGCGAACGGCGAGGAGCGGATGAGCGGCGCGCTTGAGCCGGACGCCACGGGTATGACCTGGACGCCGGATGAAGCGGGCGAATACACCTTTACCCTGACCGCCGTGGCGGAAGACGGCTCGGAGACGAGCGCATCCGCCGCGCTGACGGTCGTCGAATCCGGAGAATTGACCATGAGCGCCTCGGCGGACGTCCGTTCCGCCTTCGGCGGCGACGAGATACGCTTCACGCTGAGCCGCAGCGGCAACCCGGCGATCGCGCGGTTCGCCGTCAACGTGTTCCAGGGCGACGCGCTGCTGTACGAAGCGACGGAATGGACCGGCGAAATCGTCGTGAAGACGCAGGAAACGAACGATGTGTCCGCCGTGACGCTGATCGCGGCGGTGGTGGACGAGCTGGACCGCATGGCGGCGGCCGAGGCGGAAATCCCGCTGGCGGTGCATGAAGCGGAGACGCAGGCGGCCTGGGAGCAGACGATGGCGAACGTCCGGCTGACCGGCGTGTGGCCGGAGGATCTGCTGACCATCGCAAAGACGCAGCTGGGCTATCGCGAGAGCGCGCGCGACTTCATGGTGGATGAGAACGGCGTGCGCCAGGGCTATACCCGTTACGGCGCCTTCGCCGGCCTGCCCTATGAGGACTGGTGCGCGACCTACGTGTCGTTCTGCCTGAAATACGCGCGCATTCCGAAGGGCGAGATCCCGCGCGCGTCGAACCCGGACCGCTGGGTACCCGTGCTGCACAAGTGGGGCTGGTACAAGCCGGCCTGGGATGTGGAGGAGCCGCTGCCGGGCGACCTGATCTTCTTCGACTGGGAGCAGGACGGCATCATCGACCACGTGGGCATCGTGGCGGAGCTGTATACAGACGAAAACGAGCGGGAGGCCGTGCGCACGATCCAGGGCAACACCGATGACGGCGTGGCGTACCGCGACTATCTGCGCAGCGACCGCCGGATCGCGGGATACGCGGGCGTGACAACGGCGTACGAGGACTGGCTGTCGCGCCAGACGCCGGACGAGACCGGACTGATCGCGGAAGACGCCGACTGGACGGCGACGCTGCACTATGACCCGTCCGCCGGAATTCCCGAGGACGCGCGGCTGCGCGTGACGGAAATCACGCCGGAGGACGAGCGCTTTGCCGCCCTCAGCGCGCTTCTGGCCGCGCAGACGGGCGCGCTGAACGACGCGACGCTGGCCTGCGAGCGGTATTTTGACATCGAGCTGCTCTCGGGCGAGGAAGGCAGCGAGACGCCGGTGACGCCGGCAGCGCCCGTTCAGGTGGTTCTTTCCTTTGACAACACCCATTTCGACAGCATCGAAAGGGCGCTCGCGCTGCGCTTCACGCCGGAGAACGGCGTCGTGCCGGGTGAAAGCCTGGTCTATGAGAGCGAAGAGTCGGGCGCGTCGGCGTTTGCCTTCACGCTGGACGAGCTGGGGCCGACGGGCGTCGCGCTGGTCGTGCCGATCGCCTATGAGCGGGCGAGCTGTCCTTCGACGGCCCGGACTACCGCATCCTGCTGAGCTACGGCGAAGACGCGCGCATCCCCGCGGGCAGCGGGCTGCAGGTGCGCGAGATCGAGCCGGGCTCGCCGGAATACGAGCAGTACGCGCAGAGCGCCGCCGAGACGCTGGGCATGGCGGACGAGGACGGCCGCACGCACTCGCGCTTCTTCGACATCACCATCATGTACAGGGGCGCCGAGGTGCAGCCGAGCGGCGCGGTGCGCGTGGAGATTACGCTGCTGGACAAGCCCGTGGAAAACCTGCAGGTGGTGCACGCGCACGAGGACGAAGCCAAAGAGATCACGAGCGTGGAAGAAGTCACGGACGTGGAAGTGAATACGGAGACGGAGGGCGAAGTGACGGCCTCGTTCGAGTCGGAGTCGTTCTCGGTCTTTGGCGTCGTGTATACGGTGGATTTTGTGTACTCCGTTAACGGCAAAACGTACGATTTTCGCCTGCCCGGAGGTGGGTTCATCACCCTTCATCAGCTGATGGACGTGCTGGGTATAGATGAAGAAACGAAAGGGGCTGGCATCGACCGGTTCGTCGCCGACATTAAGAACGTGGAGTTCTCTGATTCTTCCCTTGTCTGGGTTGGGAAAGCAGGGCAGGACAGCACGATCGGACAGGTGAAGTCGGCCTGCGGGTTGGACTGTGAATATAGCAATGACCTGACAGAAGAGCAGATTGAAGAGATCAATAACACGGAGATAGCTGCCGGCGAGTGGCTCCTGATCAGCCTGAAGCCGTTTACGAGCGAAGAGACGCTGACCGTCACCATGAATGACGGGGAAGTGTTCACGGTGAAGGTGACGGACGCGCAGGAAATCCCGGATGCCGAGGCGACGTCGATTGACGTCAACAAGAGCTATCTGATTTGTTATGAAGTCGGCGGTACGTATTATCTTCTTAAAAACGACGGAACTGTAGACAGCGCATATCATCCGGACTTTGATGGGGATACTGACTCGGCGCATGATTTTGAGCACCTGAACAGCTCCTATGCCTGGAGCTTCAGCCATATCTTCAAGGAGAAGGACGTTCAAACCAACCTGGACAAAAACTATTATCTGATCCGCCCGATCGATAATAAATCAAGGACAATCGCCCTGAATAACGCAGGCGAGGCGATCGTGCAGGAGGGCAACAACAATGTCGCGGTGATTCAGAGCGGCGACGGCTTCATTCTGGAAGGTTATCACAATCTCGGAACAGAAGAAGAGCCCCGGTATGTCCATCTTGGATTTAACGGCAGCAATTTTGTCGGAGTGGACGGAGATGGCGTAACCGTTCATATCTATGAGATGGACAGCCTGCCCACCTATGACTACACGGTACGCTCCGCTGATGAGATCAGAGGTACTGTCACCGTTTCGGATGGAACAATACAAAATGTAATAGATGAAGGAATCGTGGTGGCCCACTATTATGACGTGACTTCCACTGCGGATAAAAAGAACGGCGGAACCATTACGGCGACGCCAGTGACTCATAGAGATACCGGCGGCAGAAACAAATGGGAGTTTGATCACTGGGAGCTGGACGGTTTGCCGCTGGACCGTAATCAGTATCCCGCGACGATACAGGCGGAAGCATTGTCCATTCCCCACAACGGCAGCCAGCTTGTCGCCTACTTCAGGCAGAACAGGGATTATGTCGTTCCGCCAAACGAAAAGGAGCCCTCATCCATCGAGGATATGACCGGCTGGCTGGAGGGACTGCAAAGCCGTAATATCCCGCTGGAGAGTTCTGCGACAAAGAAGACGGCTGAGGTTTTTGATTACGAGAACCGAATCTACCGTGTGGATTTCACCTCCAGAGCAAATTTCCAGACCTTTGCCGGCAACCTCGACATGGCGTTCTGCCTGGACGTGTCCAACTCCATGTATTTTCCGTCAGCGCTGGTAGAAGCTGAGACCAATTACAATGGGAATACCAATCCCATCCCCATTTACCAGATTAATAACAGTGGATGGGGATACGACAACAGAGGTTGGCTTGACAGAAATCGGGATTATAATAACCCTTATTATCTGATCGCAGATGCATCCGGCACAGCCACTGTTTTCAAGATTTATTATAAGGAGGGTAATTGGAGAGCAATTGACGCATCCCGTACGGGCGAATACGAAAACGGAACAAAGAGATATTTTATCATTGGCCAGGAGGATTTTAGTACAAACTATGGCCAGGATGCGCGTCATCCATTTTCAAAAGGAGATAATAATAATACTACATACACGATCTATAATGCCGGCGATAATGGCAATAACAGGTTCGTTTATCTGAATCAGAGTTTGAGCGGCAGTTCTACCGACTTGAACACGATTTCAGGACTGTTGGCGGTCGCGGGTGACGCAAGCCCAGGAGTCAAAATTGCCTACAATACGTTTAATAAAGACCTGGGCGGTGCGAGATCGGATTTTCAACCGGCGTCCTCCGGATTGACAGTAAGCCTTAACCATTCCAGCGGCGGCGGCACCCGCCCGGACCAGGCGTTTAACGACGCGCAGAATTTTTCCTGGTCGGCGGATTACACCCTCGACGGCAGCGGCAATCTCGTGGCGACGGATCGGTATGTCATCCTAGTAACCGACGGAGCGCCGCAGGGGTTAAGAACCGGCGAAGCAAGTGATTTCAACATTGAACAAGCGGTCAGAACTGCTGCGACGAACTTGAAGAACAACAGCCATGTCAAGTTAATTACCGTTGGCTTGAGCATGGATAGTGTCACGTCTGGTAAAAGATTGCTTTACGACCTGGCGGATTATGACATCAATGGCAACAAGATGTTCTATATGGCGGAAAAAGCCAGCGATCTGACCAATATCTTCCGTCAGATCACAAAGGTTCTCATGGAAGACGTCGTGGTTTTGGGTGACATAACCGACACCGCAGGCGAAGCATTCTATCTGGTGGACAAGGCTACCGGTATGCCCCTTGGGGCGGGGAATACGATTGACATCGAGGGCAACCTGACGACGAACACAAGCGAAGTGGCCGGCGTTGTGCAGGAGGACGGGAGAACCATTAAGTGGCTCAATCAGCCCATTGACTCGATCGTTGGCTGGCATGGCACTGTCTACGTCAAAGCCAAGGAAGACCTCATCGGCGCCAATGCCGCCAAGACAAATGACGGAGAAGCGACGATCGTGGCGACAAGGTACCGCGCGGGCGGAAAAGACGTTGACTTTGACACGACGCTTGTACGCGATACTCTGAACCTTCGCGCTGAACTGCCCTCTCCGCGGGTGAATGTCAACGAGCTCAGCTTCCCGAAGACGGAGACAGAGTGGACAGTCTATCTCGGTACGGAGGTCGACCCGCAGAAGCAGCTCAAAAAGTTCTATGAGGAGATCCTGGTCGAGGAGGTCGTCAATGAGGACGGAAGTCTGCATTATACCCTTTCTCCGAACGACATTTCCGACGATCGGGAAGGGGAAACCAGCGGCACGGCGGCGACATTCCCGCTTGCGCCGGTTATCCTGCAGCATATGATCAGTGAAGGCGGCGAGCCCTGCCAGAAGTATCTTACCACGGAATCCGGAAATACCGTGCTCAACTGGGATGAATTCCTCAAGGATATCCTGAACGGCGGCGTCACCGTACCCTACCATCCCTACGGCATCGAAGGCGCGGGCAGCAACATTGTCATCACGCTTGAGAAGAATGTTGAATTTGAAGGCAGCGACCCCATTCCGAAGCACGAAACGGATACCGTCGGGAACGGCGTGGAAACCTATACCCTCACTGTCAGATACAATCCGGACTATACCGTTACGCCTGTCGGTCAGGGCGGCCAGAGCACCGAAGATTTCCACACCGGTACCTATGGCACGATGTATCAGGGCCATGCCGCCGGACGTGAGACCAGCACCAACGAACATGTGATCAACGTCTATAACGTACCGCTGGATGTATACAAGACCAACGAGGATGACGACCCTCTGTCAGGCGCCACATTCAAGCTGTACAAGGTAGATGATGAAAACGGCGAAATTATTGCTGAACTGGACAGCAACCATACGTATGTCGAGGTGGCGGCCGCGACATCGGGCGCCGATGGTATTGCGCGCCTGAAGCATAACGGCGACGACTTCGGCCTGGTGTTGGGCGAGACCTATTATCTCATCGAGACCGCAGCGCCTGCAAACTACACCAAGGTAAATACAGTGTGGGCTGTTGAGGTGCAGACGGAGATCGGCAAGTTCACCGATTTGGATGGGGAGGTTATCTATAGCACGATCACTCCTGATTCTGAAAGCGAACCGCCTGTCGTTGTGGGCACCGGCGTCACCGACGACATGTACCTGTTCAACTGGGATCAGGGCGCGCGTATCATGCTGGACGGCAAGGAGCCTGTGCTTGTCATTGCCAAAGGGGAAACAGAGGGCACGACGACTGAAATCACAGATGGCTCCTTCGTGTCCCACGAAAAGGCGATTTCGTTCCGGCATACTGTGCTTAACCTGATCGGCGGTACAGTGAACATCAACGTTGAAAAGACATGGGACGACAATAACGACCCGAACCGACCTGATTCTGTCACGGTGACGCTCTATCGAGTCAGCGATAAGGATCATGTGTGGGGCGAGGGCGTCGTCGTGCCTTCCGCCTGTACGACAGAGGGGAATAAGCAATATACGTGCTCGGAGTGCGGCGAGACAAAAACGGAAGCTATTTCCGTGGCGGGACATAAGCCCGGAACGGCGCACACTGAGAACGACGTCGCGGCGACCTGCACTGCAGATGGCGGCTATGACACCGTTGTCCGCTGCATGGTGTGTAATGCGATCATCTCGTCGGTACCTACAAGTATTGATGCGCTTGGGCATATTCCGGAAGAAGCCGTGCAGGAGAATTATGTTGCCCCTACTTATACCGCTGATGGCGGCTATGATGAGGTAGTGTACTGCACCCGTTGCGGCGAGGAATTGAGCAGAACGCATGTTACGATCCCCAGGCTGGTGAACCCGAATCATACGGTAACGATCAATTTCAAATATAGGGCCAGACAATTCTACTTTCCTTTCAGTTGGTATGATCAGGATATCACAAGTAGAACCGGGACCGGCGCAGGTGATTTGACGATCACATGGAGGTGGGATGACAATACATATCCACAGAGCTTCACAGTAGAGGGGCTGGGGACGAGCAGTTACACGACAAGCAGCAGTGGCAACAATGTTGGCGCACAGCAAACTCTGACCATCAGCAATATCACTACGGACCTGACTATTAATGTTATTATCAGCAATAGCGGATACAGCGGAACGAATGATGGCCTGATTGGTCAGCCGACGTTTTCGGGCCGCTCCAGCAGAGCCGCCGCCCAGGCCGTACCTCCATCCTCTCTGTTGTCCACGCGGAGCCTCAGCGAAGAGTCTCTCATGATGAATGTGAACGCCGCGCCTCTGCGCAGCAGGTCGACTGCGGCAGACCCTGTCATGGCGTATCTCGATACTGTCCCTGACACGGCCACCTGCGCGGAAGGCGAGAATCATGCCTACAAGGAGGTCGTTGGAACCTATACAATCTCACGCGACAGCTGGACCCTGCCGATCACCGGCCTGCCCATGTACAACGAATATGGGAAGCAGTACACCTACTATGTGGTTGAAACGCCGCTAACAGGATACGAAATCACGTATTCCGGGCAGGACAGCGGTCTACAGGATGGCGGTTCAGCCACGATCACGAACAGGAAGCAGGTTGGCAGCCTGAAAATCACCAAGGCTGTCACGGTGGATGACGCCACGACGGATACCTCGTCACTGACGAACGGCACCTATGTGTTCTCAATCACCGGCGCGGATACGGCGACGGCAGGCATCAGCCACACGGTCAGCATCACCTTCGAGAGCGGCCGCGCGACGGGTTATGCCATCGACAGCGGTGCTGTTCAGCCGGTCTCCGGCACGGACAACACCTGGTCAGTGGTTGTGCCGAACCTTGTTCCGGGCAGCTATACGATCTCCGAAACCGACAGCGGAAACCTGGTGCTCAAGTCGGTGACCGGCGGCAGCAGCATCTCCGAAAACGTGGCGACCGTCACTGTGACAGACCAGGATACGTCGGCGGAGACCGCCGCGGCACAGGTCGTATTCACGAATAATATAGAGACCGTGTCTGTGGGAATCATCAAGCAGTGGGAGCATGGCACCAACACGAACCTGCCGACTTCCCTGACCGTGCACCTGTCCAATGGCGAAAGCCGCACGCTGGATGAAAGCAACGGCTGGTCGGCGGCGATTTCCGGACTGCCGAAGTATGACCATTCAACGGGCGAACTCATCGTCTACAGCTGGACGGAAGAATCTCTGCCCGCGGGGTACTATCTCTCCAGCATCGGTGAAACGACGGACGCCGAGACCGGCGTCATCACGACGACCATCACCAACGCGTTCACAAATCATTACGTCCCTGAGACGACGATACAGGGCGTTAAGATCTGGGATGACGATGGCAGTGCGGGCAGGCCCAGCTCCATTACCGTCAACCTCTACAAGGATGGCGAAACCACGCCTTACAGGACCACGACCGTGACCCAGTCTGCGCTCGAGGGGGCCAACCCGGATGAGTGGCCGTTTGAGTTTACCAACCTTCCGATCTTCAATGACGACGGAAGCATTATCCAGTACAGGGTTGAGGAGGTTTTGCCTGAAGGGTATGTGAGCGATTATCGCGTGAAGATCGAATTCACACCGGCAACCTACGTAGCAGGAGAAATTACAGGAGAGGTCATCACCAGCGGTCAGGGTTCCCAGACCTTCGATGTTTCCAAAGGCGTGGATTTGGGCTATATCGTGATAAAGCACGGCAATAACTTCATTGTCTGGGCGCCGAGAAGGCCGTCCTCAGAAGAAGTTGAAGAGATCAGACAAAAAGTTAAGGATCTGAGCAACGACTTCAGCGATATCATCAGCGTAAATTCCAACCACATTTATTATCAGGAGGAGGAACCGCACACCCCTCACACGATTCAGGTCATCTGGGGCGTTCCGAAGACGATCAATGTGGGGCCGAAACCCGCAGTTTCCTTCAGCATGGATGGCGATACCGTCCGGATGACGTTCCTTAATCCGGAAGCATGGTCGGCTTTCTGCTACGGTAAGATCCCATACACCTACACGCCTGCGGGCGGTGAGGGCGGCGGCACCATTACCAATGTCAAAAAGGTCGTCGACATCAGCGGAACCAAGACCTGGGTTGACCGTGGCAGACTGCACGATAACGGGCAGGAAATCACGCTGACGCTGAAGCGGACGCTCAAGCCGGTCTCGGAAACGTCCAAGTGGGTGACTGTTGATGCTGAACCCACCTGGAGCGGCAATACTTACACATTCTCCGGCTTGGATCGCTATCAGAATGTCAATGATCCGACGACAGAGTATGCGTATAAGGTAGAGGAAACGAATGTCTATGTGATGGAAGGAGAAGGAGAAAGTCAGCAGCGCGTTGATTACGCCAGCGAATCTGACGGCAATGACTTCACCAACACAGAAGTCACAACCGTTGAAGCGACGAAGACCTGGAAGGATGGCGAGCTCTCTGTCAACGCGACAGTCACCAACGCCTCCGTGACCTTCGAGCTGCAGAGGAAGAATGGTGATGGCAGCTGGTCGGCGGTTCCCCAGACTGCTGACCTTACCAACCCGGTCACGATGGCTGTTGGGGACACGGCCAACGAGAGCACCTGGAAAGCCACATGGAGAAACCTTCCCAAGTACGAGATGATTGATGGCACGCCAACGGCGATCCAGTACCGGGTCTTTGAAACAGCAGCGACATTGCAAAGCGGCAATCTGACGCCGGGTGATCCTGCTGCGGTAACATTCGGGCAGCCAACCAACATCGACAACTATCTGCCAGTGGATCTGATCATCGTGAAAGTCGATTCCACGAACATGACCACGCCTCTGCCGAACGCTCAATTCATATTGAAGGAGCTGGATCCGGAGGGGAAAGGAACGTATCTGTCTGGCGGCGTCGAAAAGACATCCGGGTTGACGGACGCAGAGGGCAGAACCTCCATCACGGGCATAGCGGGTGGTTATTATGAAATCAGTGAGACGAAGGTGCCGGACGGCTATGTCCTAATCGACAGCGGTAAGCTCTACATCCGAGTGGCAAATGGGGAAACCACGCTGCTGACCAAAGACGCCAACAAAGCCGTGACGGAATGGGCGGAAAGAACGTTGTCCGAGACAGAAAAGCTTCGGTTTGACGCGGATAATGCCACCTTCACCGTTGGCAATACCCCCGGCGCGGCCCTCCCCTCCACCGGCGGCTCCGGAACCAACCTTTACTACCTCCTCGGTACCATGCTAATCGCCCTCGCAGGCGCGGCGCTTGTCATGACCCGCAGGAGGAAGAACGGCTAAAAGCGATCCGGCTCTGTGGAATTTGGATTCCATGGAGCCGGATTTGTTTTTGAAGAGGGGATTTAGCGAGGCAGAGCTGAAGTGGGTGGACATTGCATTGAAGCATTGGTCCGCCATTTCCGGCGTCGCCCGGAAGGCGACGCCGGAAATGATCAGGGCGCTCCGGCCTGACGGCCAGTCGCCCGCTTTGTTCCATTATAATACGATTTGGCTCCTAGAGTGTGTTTCTAAATCCAAGAGGATGCAGTTTCGAGCGGATCGAGCTGCAGTTCAAGGCAGAAAACCGCAGGTTACCTGGAGGGTAATCAAGGTTTTCTAACGCAGAAATGCTGCTTGAGACGCCGAAAATGCGCCTCGGGGATTTTAGAAACACACTCTAAACCCTGTACAGATTCGGGATGGATTCTCCGTCGCCGCCAAGCTGAACGGAGGGAGGCGCAGCGGCGCCGCCTCGAACCACAAACGAACCCGGCGCCGCGCATCCTGCCGCTGAATCCATCCGTCACCGCGCGTCCCTCTGCCATAGCGGTGAAGGACGCGCGGTTCTTGAGCGGCCGCCGATGGCGATCCGGCGTCAGTCCTCCGTGACGGGCTCGCGCTCCCGGAAGAGCAGGGAAATCGACCACAGGCCGGCCAGGCCCACGACGGCATAGATAATCCGGCTCAGCATGGCGGTCTGGCCGCCGCACAGCCACGCGACCGCATCAAACTGGAACAGGCCGATCAGCAGCCAGTTCAGCGCGCCGATAATGACCAGAACCAGCGAAATCCTGTCCATCATTTCTTCCACATCCTTTCGCTTTTTCGCTTGATGCCCGCCGCTGTTTCCGGCGGATCGTCTTCAGTATAACCAGCCGCAGCGCGTCCCATGCAGTTTTTCCTCCATTTGCCCATAAAAAAACAAGAATATTTGAGAAAAACAGCAGTACCCACAAGTCGTGAGAATATGATATACTATGATAAAAGGCCGGATTATGCGCCGGCTGCAACGCGATAAGGAGGAATACGTCATGAAGAAGCCCCTGGCAATCATTCTGGTGATCCTGCTGGTGCTGTGCGCGGGACTGTCCGCCGTACTGGGCGCACGGCTGCGCGCCGCCCGAACTGAAGTGACCGACCTGACCGCTGAGCGCGATCAGCTGACTGCCTCGACAACGGCGTTGACAAGTGAAAAGGAGGCCGCTGCCGGCGAATACGCAGAGCGCATCGCCAGCCTCGAAGCGGATGTCACGCATCTGTCCGAGGAACTGGAGGCCAAAGACGAGAGCCACGTGGCTTCTCTGGCGGAAATCAATGAGCTGAACGGCCAAATCACATCGCTTCAGAACGAGCTGGACGCGCTGAAAGCACAGCTCGAGACGGCGCAGAGCGATCTTAAGGAAAGTCTCGCCCTCAATGAGGCGCTCTCGGGGCTGGAAAACGACCTCGGCGCGGCGCAGATCGAGCTGGCCCAGGCGCAGCAGAACGATCAGCAGCGGCTGGAATCCATCGCCGGGCTGCAGAGCAGGCTGGATGAATGCACGACCGCGCTTGAGGAATATACGAAGAAGTACGACGACATCCTCACAAAGCTGACCGCCGCCGAAGAAGAGCTGGCGGGTAAGACGGCCCTGCTCGATGAGGCCAACGCCCTGCTGACCGACAAGACCGACGAGGCCGCGGCGCTCACCGAACAGGCCGCCAAACTCACCGCCGATCTTACGGCCGCGCAGGAGGAGCTGAGCGGCACGCGCGCTTTGCTGGCCGAGGCCGAGCAGGCCCGCGACGTCAACGCCGCGCAGATCCAACAGCTCAAGCTGGATGCGGAGGCGCTGAGCGCGTCTGCCAGCAAGACGGACGAGGCGCTCGCCGCCGCGCAGACCGGCCTGGCTGACATGACGGCGGAGCGCGACGAGCTGACAAAGAAAATCGAGGACCTGACCGCCGCCTCACAGGACGCCCTGAAGGCCGCGCAGGACGAGGCCGCAGCCGCCAACGCCGCGCTGGAAGCCGCGAAGAACGACGCGGCCGCCGCCGTCAAGGCCGCGGAAGACAAGGGCGCCGAGGCGCTGAAGGCCGCGCAGGACGAGGCCGCAGCCGC
>Ga0208297_1000655_pt1 | contig 57311 bp, 47 predicted proteins | sample LMS_cellobiose_e_FD_187367 | JGI IMG/M metagenome (GOLD analysis project Ga0208297, IMG submission 187367) | Rumen-fistulated moose microbial communities from Alaska, USA - LMS_cellobiose_enrichment (SPAdes) (version 2) | ecosystem: Host-associated > Mammals > Digestive system > Stomach > Rumen...
TCTCCTTCGCTTGCCGGCAGTATTTCTCAGATAAAGAGGCCCTTATATTTTACTGTCGCGGCTTGAGGTTGTCAATTAGGAACATGGAGTAGCCGAGTAACCGGCAAGCAGGGCAAGTGTCATAACACTTGCGAAAAACCGTCCGATCTCCGCTCCCGCGGAATCGGACATTTTCTTGCTTGTTGGGGCGGTCCCCAATCCCCCGGAAACACGCCTGCGGCGTGGCTACGCGATTTGTTCCAAATCGCTGCCCAGGTCAGCTTATCGCTGCTCCGCTTCTTTTTCTTTCTGAGCATGGCGCTCCTGGGCCTCCTTTCCCAAAATGCGGTCAATGTTGGCCTTGGCTGTCAACAGCTCCCGCATTTCCTCCTTGGCCCGCCGGTAGTCGGCGTAGGCAGCTTTTTTCTCGGCCATCAGCGCGGCGTACTCGGCGTTCAGTGCTTTGACCGTGGGGAGCTTCTTCAGCCCCAGCGTGTCAAAATGCTTCTTCGCTGCCTTGTGGAGAATGATGTCGCTCTCATGCTCAGCAAGAAACTTCTTGGAGTACCCGGCCTTGCGGTAGGAAACATAGGTGTCGCGGGTCTTGACGTAGTTGATGATTTGCGTCCGCAGGACGGCGATCTCCGCCATGCGGGTTTCCGCTGCGGTGATCTGATCGGAAAGCTCATGGTATCGTGCGGAGGCGGCATCGGCCTTTTCTGTCAGCGCGGCATAATCCATGAGATTGTGATCCTGAAGATAGGCCACGGTTTGGGCCATCTGCTTCAGATTGAATTTCTTGGCCCAATTCGCATACCCGGCTCCCTTGCCCTGGGCCAGCTTTTCCTGAATGTCGATTAAAAGCTGATTGGTCCGCTGGGGCTTTTTCGATGCTTTGGCCTTGCGCTGCTTCGGAGTGTGCTGGCGCTCTCCGGCGATGACCGCCTTTAGCTCTGCCGGGGTATAACCGGGACCGAGGGTATCCATGCGGACAAAGCGTTTTTGCTCCCCGCCCCGGAGGGAGGGATTGGCCGGATTGCCCTTGATCTCATACCCGGCCTGCCGCAGCAGATCCAGCAGTTCGTCAAAGCTCTCAGGCTTTTGTTTCAGCGCCTCGTCGATCACATAGCAAAGGCGCTCCCGGTGAGAAAGTCCGGCCTGATCTCCCAGCCACTTGTTGTAGCTTTTTCCGTGCCGCTTGGGATTCTCCACGATGGAGTAGCCGTTCTCGATGCACAGGGTATCGTTGATCCGACGCAGGGCGCGTCCGCTGCCGAGGAAGTCACGGAATTTCCGATCACATTCCAGATTGACGGCGCTGATGATGATGTGATTGTGGACGTGGGCCTTGTCGATGTGGGTGCAGACGATAAAGGCGTTTCTGCCCTTGGTGAAGCGCATGGCCAGCTCCCGGCCCAGCCGGTTTGCTTCCTCCGGTGTGATTTCGCCGGGGACGAAGGACTGGCGCAGGTGGTAGGCGATCACATCGTCTGCGCCGCGCACTCTGCCGGTTTTCTGAATATAGAGCTTCTTGGCAAAGAGAAATTCCTTGTCTGCGATCCGGCTGTTGCAGCCGTAACTGGTGATGAGCTGGCCCTTGTCGGTTTTGTCAGGGTTTTCCACATAATCTATAATGTCGCTGATGGCCGTACTGACGCTCCGGCCCTTTCCGATGTGCAGCGACATCAGGCGTGTGGTCGCCAAAAATGTACCTCCGTTCCGTTTAGATTTTTCCGTAATTGATGATTTCTTTTTTCTTTCGTTTCGCGTAGGCCAGAGTGGTTGCCGCGCCGCCCCAATCGTGGGTGACATAGGCCACAACGGTGTCGGCCTCGTTTACCATCCATTCATTTCTCTTGGAGATCGCATACCGCTTCGGCACCTTCTCCAGCGGCGGGTAGGTGGTGCAGTCATATTTGCTCGCGTCCACCTGTCTGTCCAGATAGGGCAGGACCAGCGTAGAACGAATTTCCGGGTGCTGTTTTTTCAGCTCCCACACCACAGAAGCGGCGCAGGCGTCGAAACCGCCGTAACCGCCCAGGAGGAAATCATCGGCTCCCTGCGAGATCAGCTTCTCCACGGTTTCCAGAAGCCAGTCACGCACATCCTTTCCTCCGTAAAAATCTCCGTGTCCGCAGAATGTTACGACGCTCATGGGGCTACCTCTCGCTTTTCTGTATTTTCGGTTATTATTTGCCTGATGAGAAAGTTTGCTTTTCCTTGCTGTCAATATATCCGTAGAATACGGATACAGATTATTATAATATCGTATCCCCGTAGTTACAATAAGAAAAAGGCTGCGGAGGAGATTTTATGGAGCTTGATTATAAAGCCATTGGCAAGCGGATAAAGATAGCAAGGATCAATGCGGATTTGACGCAGGAGGCACTTGCAGGGCGAATTGATTTATCGCCTTCTCACATGAGCAATATTGAAACAGGGACAACCAAGGTCAGTCTGACCACCATTGTCAATCTTGCCAATGCTCTTGGTGTGACAGTAGATGATCTTCTCTGTGACAACATCGTTCACGCACGGGCGCAAATGGATCGGGACGTACAACAGGTACTTGACGATTGTGACGATTATGAGATTCGCGTCGTAAAGGATTTGGCCCGGACTGTTGTTGAAGCCCTCAGAAAAAATGAAAGACTGAAAGACGATTGACTTCCCGCGCTAATTGCCTCGGTGTTTCGGCACCGGGGTTTTTATTTTGTCCGAGATAGGCTATGCATAGCCTAAATAGTAGCATGGGTAGCCTACTTCCGCAAGCGATTTTTTGTATGCTATGAAGCGAAAGTAGGTGTGCTTATGGACACAATCTCTGCTGTGCGAGATCGAATCTTACGTCTGTGTGCTGAACGGAATATTACAATTAACAAGCTGGCAACGCTGTCCGCTCTGCCGCCGTCCTCAGTGAAAAACATCCTTTATGGGAAAAGCAATGATCCCAAACTTCTGACCCTCAAGAAACTGTGCGACGGCCTTGATATTACTCTGGGAGAGTTTTTCTCCACGGAGGAATTTGACAGTTTGGAGCCTGAGATCAAATGAAAAGACGCCTCGGATTGTTCCGGGGCGTCTTTTCTTATCTGTGATTGTCAGCTATGAAGAAAGCCTTTCAGTGAGAGGTTGATGCTCTGCAAGCCTCCCAGCAGCTTTACCGCCAGCATGGGGATTCCGATGGGGCTGACGAGAAACGCGATCCCCAGGAGGATCAGCCCGTTTTGTATGGAGGTCGTTGCCAGGACGATCAAGGCCAGAAGGCCAAGGACGGCGCTTGCGATCTGGAAGATAAATACCGTGTGGGAGATCAGACCAGCGCAGAGCCAGACCAGCAGGGAGATCACCAGCGTGACCGGCGCGGCGAGGATTTTCAGAATGGTTTTCATGGGTGGGGCCTCCTTTCCTTTGCTCTATTATCATTATACCGGGTATGGTCTGTTTCACAAGGATACGGGAAAAGCGGGGCGGCAGCAGACGCCGCCGCCCCACAGGTTACTGTATCGCCGCCAGCTTGGAAATGATAATCTCTGCGGCGTCCAGCAGCTTGTCAAACTCTCCCCGCAGGCTCTCCAGATCGGCGTCATAGATACGGGCTGTTTCATGGACGCGCTTGGTGAGCTGGTTGAGGTTATTGCTGCTCCGGCGCAGGAGCGTGGTCAGCTCCCGCAGTTCCGGCAGGTCCAGATTGACCACATAGCCGTCAATGGCGATCTTCCGCAGATAGGCGCTCATGTTGCCGGTGCCGAGTTGGGCCATCTTCTCCTCAATCTGTTCCCGTTCCTGCTCAGACACCCAAAACATGATGGGAATGGAGCGGCTGCGTTTTTTCACAATGACTGCTCCAATAAATGTGCCGAATTATTCGGCGCATTTTTTTGAATCGGTTTTTTTAATCTTTCCATGATGGAAGGCTTTTCTGCCGCTTTGGGCTTTATCGCCGCCTCCTGTTCTCTGGCCTTGTCCCTCGCCTGTGCCTGCCGCGCCTCCTGCACGAACAGATTTGTCAGACCGGGGTGGGGCTTCTCTACCACCATAAACACATTCTGATCCGCGCTGCCGTCCACCCGATCCTCAAAGACCGGCATGGACGCGGCCCACTGCTTGTTGCTTTGGGAAATGCGCCCGTCCCAATCCTTGTGCTTGACCGTAACGGCCAGCACATACATCGTGCGGTCATAGCCGAAGGCGTCCACCACCTGCTTCACCGCAGCCGCCGCGTCCAGCCGGTTATCGGCGTAGTGTTCCGTGATGGCCTGCTCGATGGCCTCCTTGCAGGCGATGCTGGCCTTGCGGGAAGCCCGGTACTTGTCCAGCTCTCCGTTTTCCACAGCATAGTCACGCGGATAGGGATAGACCGGGGCGCTTCGCAGCGCCTCGGCCTCCCGGAGAATATCATCCGCCGTGTTCTCCACGGTATCCCGGAGAATGTCCATATACTCCGTTTCCACCTTCGAGAAGCTCTTGAAGATGTCGCTGAGTGTGGTCCCTTTCCACAGGAGCGCCGCCGCCTGCTGCTGAGAAAACTCCGCGCTCTCCATCATCAGCACAATGTCCTCCCGGACGGTGTATTCATAAGTGTGATGGAGGATTTCCTCCGGCGTCTGCTTCAGCAGCCACGCCCGGTAGTTGTCCTGTTCCGCGCTGAATTTCTCATAGAGCGCGGTATTCATTTCTACTTTTGTCATAAGCTCGCCTCCAATAGATGAGTTTTTTTCTTACTTGTAGTTTGCGGCAGGGGTTGTTTCAGCCGCTCCAAAATAGACGGTTTATCCCGCTTTGCCACGGTTTGCTCCGGCTGGGGCTGGGGACGGCCTCCGCTGAGATTGAGCTGCAAGTCCAGCTCCACCAGCCGCGCCGTCTTTGCGGTCAGGTCCGCTTCATAGGGGAAGGGCTTGCCGACCTCAGTCTTTGCCGCCGCCTGCTGCTGATGGAGATTATCGAGCTGGGCCTCCACCGCGGCCAGCCGGTCCGGCATCTTCGCCAGAGCGTTGTCGATGCGGGTGAGATTTCCCCGCGGGTCCTCGCCCAGCTCCACCCGATGGGTCATTTCCCCTTTGAGGGTGAGAATATATCCCTTGGTGAAGCTGCTGAACTCCACGGCCATGGAAAAGCCGCGATAACTCCCGATCTCCACGGGATCAGCGGATTTGACTTCCTTGGCGGCGTCGATGAGCGCGGCACCGGCGTTTTCCTTGTCTGTAAGGCTGTCTCCCCGAATGGTCATGCCCACGAAGCCCTCTTTAGGCAGCGGATGGGCCTCCAGCGTTTTCATATCCGTCTGGAAGCCCCGGATAAATCCCTTGTTCTGCTCGATCTGTTCCGGGAAGTATTTCAGGAGCTGATCCTCCAGCCGGTACTGCTTGCTCTGGTGGTCGGCCTTCATAATCTTGAGCTTTGATACCTCCACATCCAAGTCCATACGCTCCTTGATTCGGGGATCACCGGCGCACAGGGCCTTGATCTCCGCAAAGGACAGCGCGGTTTCGTCCACATCGTCGCAGGAGCGTACCGGGGATTTGGAGGTCATAATCTGCGAGATAAATTTCTGCTTGTTTTCCACCGTCTGCCACAGGTAGGCGTCGAAGGTGCCTTCCGTGACGTAGCGGCAGACGTGGACCAACTCGTTTTGGTTGCCCTGACGCTCGATGCGGCCCTTCCGCTGGGTCAGGTCGCGGGGACGCCAGGGGCAATCGAGATCATGGAGCGCGATCAGCCGGTCCTGGACGTTGGTGCCTGCGCCCATTTTCTGTGTGGAGCCGATCAAAACGCGCACCTGCCCGGAGCGCACCTTGGCGAACAGCTCCCGCTTGCGGACCTCGGTATCCGCGTCATGGATAAAGGCGATCTGTTCTTCTGGCATCCCGCCCGCCATGAGCTTTTGGCGAATGTCCTCATAGATCGTGAAGGGGCGCTCCTTTGTTTCTTCCAGCGGGACCATGGTTTCCAGGGCATGGATCTCCGGGCTGTCCAGATTGCCGCTTGCAGCTTTTGCCGCTTTTGCCGTGACCGTGCGGCCCTTGGGTGTGGAAATATCGCAGAACACAAGCTGGGTCAGCTTTTCTTCCTCGCCATCCCGCCAGAATTGCAGGATATTCTCCACGCACTGATTGACCTTGGTGCCTTCCTCGTCGGGCAGCATGGGATTGATAATGCGCTGATCCAGCCCCAGCTTCCGGCCATCGGAGGTGATCTTGAGCATATTGTCCTCATGGGCGTCCACCGCGCCGCTGTGTACCCGGCTGGCCCGTTCCGACAGGTCCTTGACCATTTCCTGCTGGATCTCCGTGGGCTTGGACACAAAGTTGTGGTACTCCACCTCCGGGGTGGGAAGATTGAGCTGGTCAGCGGTCTTGATGTCCGCCACCTCTTTGAATAGATTCATCAGCTCCGGCAGGTTAAAGAACTTGGCAAAGCGTGTCCGCGCCCGGTAGCCCGTTCCCTCCGGGGCCAGCTCCAGCGCCGTGGTGGTTTCCCCGAAGCGGGAAGCCCAGCAGTCGAAGTGTCCCATGCCCATCTCCTGGAGCCGGTCATACTGCAAGTACCGCTGGATCGTGTAAAGCTCCGTCATGCTATTGCTGACCGGGGTGCCGGTGGCAAACACCACGCCGCGCCCGCCGGTCAGTTCGTCCATGTAGCGGCACTTGGCGAACATATCCGAGGACTTCTGCGCGTCGGTGGTGGAGAGGCCCGCCACGTTCCGCATCTTGGTGTAGAGGAACAGGTTTTTGTAGTTGTCGCTCTCGTCCACGAACATTCGATCCACGCCGAGCTGTTCAAAGGTCACAACATCGTCTTTCTTGCTGCTGTCTTGGAGCTTTTTCAGCCGCGCTTCCAGACCCTTCTTCGTGCGTTCCAGCTCCTTGATGGTAAAACGCTCTCCGTTGTTTTCCTTCACTTCTTCAATGCCGTTGGTGATCTCCTCGATCTGTTCCTCGATCAGCCGCATCTGTCGTTCCGGGGAAATGGGGATCTTCTCAAACTGCGAGTGGCCGATGATGACCGCATCGTAGTCGCCGGTGGCGATCCGGGCGCAGAACTTCTTTCGGTTGTGCTTCTGGAAGTCCTTTTTGGTGGTGACAAGGATATTGGCGGAAGGATAAAGTCGCAGGAACTCCGCCGCCCACTGGTCGGTCAGGTGGTTGGGGACCACGAAGATGGATTTGCTGCACAGGCCCAGACGCTTCGATTCCATGGCCGCAGCCACCATTTCAAAGGTCTTGCCTGCGCCAACTTCGTGGGCCAGAAGGGTGTTGCCGCCGTAGAGAACGTGGGCGATGGCGTCCCGCTGGTGGGGACGCAGGGTGATCTCAGGATTCATGCCGGAGAACACGATATGACTACCGTCGTACTCCCGTGGCCGGGTGCTGTTCATTTCCTCGTTGTACTGCTTCACCAGCGCCGCCCGCCGCTCCGGGTCCTTCCATATCCAGTCCCGAAAAGCGTCCTTGATGAGCTGCTGCTTCTGTGCTGCCAGGGTGGTTTCCTTGGCATTGAGGACACGTTTTTCCTTGCCGTCCGCATCGGTGACAGTATCATAGATACGGGTGTCCCGGAGATTCAGAGCGTCCTCCAGCAGCCGGTAGGCGTTGGCCCGGTCCGTGCCATAGGTGGTATATGCCGCCACGTTGTTGTAGCCCACAGCAGATTTTCCGGTGATGTTCCATTCCGCTGTATAGGGCGAATACTCCACCTTGATCTTTCCTTGCAGATAGTAGGGCGTATCAAAGGTTTCATACATGAACTGCTGGAAATACGCTTTGTCGATCCAGGTGGTGCCGAGGCGCACCTCGATCTCCGAAGCGTCCAGGTCTTTTGGCTGGGACTGCCGCAGCGCCTCCACGTTGGCCCGAAACTCCGGGTACTGTTCCGCTGCCCGCTCTGCCTGCCGAAGCTTTCGGCGCACGTTGCCGGAAAGGTATTCGTCTGCGGTCTGCCAGCCCTTATCCCAATGTTCGCCGCCCTCGGCATAGTCGAAGGGGCCGGTGGACGGGTCTTTGAACAGGACGCCCCGCAGGTCCTCTACGATCTGCGGAATCTTCTCCTGCCCGCCCATGAGGGAGGCCATGAACGGGAGGTCCACACAGGCCCGCTCTCCGATAGAAACGCCCAGGGCTTCCACAGCGGTGTCCACATGATCGACGCTGTGGGATTGCTTGATGGTCCGCTTGGAAAAGAAGTCGGCCTTGCGTTCCAGCTCGCCGTTTTCGTCCAGCACCTCCAGGGAACAGAGCAGATAATAGCTGTCATCGTCCGCAAAGGCCAGCCGGTTGCCCCGGTCATTGATAAGACCGTATTTGGCGGTGTAGGCATCGTACAGCCGATTCAGCTCCGCCTGCTTCTCGGAAATGGCGCTTTCCGGGGTGTACTCGTCCATTTGGAGATCAATCAGGGAGCGCACACAGTCCCGCAGCTCCACCATGCCCTTGACGCGCTCCTTGGCGGTGGCGTTTAGATCGGGCTTGACCATGATGCTGTTTTCCCGGTAGTACACTTCTCCGTCCACCACGGTAAAGGAGTAATTTTTCACGTCCGGGTCGGCGGGGAGCGTTGCGCTGACCTCCTCACCCTCGCCCAGCTCCGGCAGCTCCGCCTCCTGATAGGTGCCGCGAATGTATTTGATGGCGTCGTGAAGCTGGTCCGAAAGCTCCAGTCCCGCAATCGGCTCCACGGTGAAGTCCTGCCTGCCATACTGCGTACTCTCCGAGGACTGACGCCCCAGGATCATCTCCGGGTGTTCCACGAAATAGTTGTTGATGGAGAATCCATCGTCATTCTCTCCCAGGTGGACCCATTCGGGTTCTATGTCGATGGGATGGTCCCGCTTTTGCAGGAAGATGATGTCGGATACCACGTCGGTCCCGGCGTTGGCCCGGAACGCATTGTTGGGCAGACGGATCGCGCCCAGCAGGTCGGCCCGCTGCGCCAGATACTTCCGCACGGTGGGGTCCTTGGCGTCCATGGTGTAGCGGGAGGTGACAAAGGCCACCACGCCGCCCGGTCGCACCTGATCCAGCGCCTTGGCAAAGAAATAGTTGTGGATGGAAAAGCCCAGCTTGTTATAGGCCCGGTCATCCACCTGGTACTGTCCAAACGGCACGTTGCCTACGGCCAGATCATAGAAGTCCCGGCGATCCGTGGTTTCAAAGCCTGCCACGGTGATGTTGGCCTTGGGATAGAGCTGCTTTGCGATCCGGCCTGTGATGCTGTCCAGCTCCACACCGTAGAGGCGGCTGTCCCGCATATTCTCCGGGAGCATCCCGAAGAAGTTGCCGACGCCCATGGACGGCTCCAGAATGTTGCCGGTCTGAAAGCCCATGTTCCCCACGGCCTCATAGATGGCGCGGATCACGGTGGGGCTGGTGTAGTGGGCATTGAGGGTGCTGCCGCGGGCGGCGGTGTATTCCTCCGGGGTCAACGCTGCTTGCAGCTCCTTATATTCTCCGCTCCACTCCCGTTTGTCCGGGTCAAAGGCGTCTGCCAGACCACCCCAACCTACATAGCGGGACAAAATCACCTGTTCTTCCGGTGTGGCGCTGCGGCCCTCGTTCTCGATGGTTTTGAGGGTATAGATGGCGTCCATGTTGGCCCGGAATTTGGACTTGGGACCACCTTCGCCAAGGTGATCGTCGGTGATTCGGAAGTTTTCTGCGGCGGGCGCGGGCGGCGTCGGCGTAGGCGGATCATGCTCCGGCTCGTCGAAACGCAGCGTTCGGATTTCCACATCGAAGGGAAGGCTGTTCTTCTCACCGGGGTAAAAGGCTGTCGTTTCCTCATGGTAGGCAGACTCTGCATTGGCAGGCTCGTGGAGGAAACCGAACTGCTCCAGCTGATACCATTCACGGAAGTAAGGCACCAGATCGGCCCATGGATAGGTGATCTCTCCCACCATGGGACCGGAGAGCTTCAGCGTAATGCCTCTGTCCGAAGCGTTGTACTCGATACCGGTATCGTCCGCGGCCACCAGGGTCCCGGAATTGCCGGAGAACATGAGGGCAAGCCTTTCGGCAATCTCCCTGTCACTGTTCCCGTATCGTATGCGCTCTGCGATCCGTTCCTTATCCTCCAGCTCCAGCATCCCGCTACCGCCCACAAGGGTTTCCTGCAAGAGAAAGCGCACGGTTTCCTCCGGGAGCGCCGGGTGCTGAGAAATAACAGGCGAATGGAAAAAGCCGTCGCGCTCCTGCTGGTACATGGCCCGGAGCATGGGGGCAATATTATCCCAGCTTGTCCGGGAGGCGCTGACTGGCCCGTTCTGATCGTCCACGCGGAGGTCCAGCGCATGGGTGTCGGCACGAAGGATTCCCGTGTCACCGGAGGGCAGTACCATTTCTTTTTCGCTGCCGCCGAAGGAGGCGGCAAGATAGGACGCTACCCTCGCGTTGCCTTCGCCGCGACGGAGAAGCTCTGCGATCTGCTCCTTGTGTTCCGGCTCCAGCAAGCCGCCGTTCTCGGTCAGGGCGTCTTTCAGATAGCGAGAGGTCCGATCCAGATCGGCGGCGAGAAAATCCGTGATGGGAATGTTGCGTCGGTCACGGTACAGGTTTTGTTCAAATTGCTGCCTGTTCTCCGAGCGAAAGATGGGATACCGCTGCGCCGGGTCACGGAGCTGCACATCAAAATCCCCAATAGCGGTGATCTCATAGGCTGTGTCCTCCAAATAGACCGTATCGCCCACATGATAAGGGGTAAAGTCCCTTATTTCTGGCGTATCGGCTACCTCGGTATCTCTGCCCTCCGGGACGGGATCGGTCCTGTTTTCCGGGGCGTATGCTCCTGATTCCTGCGTCAGATTGGACGGTACGGGAGCTGTTTCCTGTTCCGGCTGAACAAAGGTAAAGCGTCCCTCGTCCATCAGCCGGTCAAAGTCCGCGCGGGGTAGCTGGATCGGCGTAGTTTCGGGTGCTTCTGGCAGAGAATAGGTAACGGCATCCTCCGCGACCTGCTCAATGCGGACGTTCATCAGAATTTCGCCGTCAGAGGTATGCGCTTCGTATTCTTCACCGACACGATACTGCTTGCCTCCGGGGGTGGTGAATACAGTGAGATCGTCAGGCTGATCCGTAGTGAGAACAGAGCTGCTCCCATCATCAAGCCAGCCTTCAAATCGGGACTGGAATACGCTGACCGGCTCCTGTTCAGGCATATCCGGGAAGGTGTACCACACATATCCGTCCTCTACGCGGTCAACGTGCATACGGACCATCGTGCCGTCTGCGGCGCGGGTATCTACATCGTCCCCAGGCCGATAGGCTACGCCTCCGGGTGATGTGAAAATCTCTCCCTGTTCCTCTTGCGCGATCCGTTCCACATCGGCCATGACCTGCTGGATAAAGGGGTCACGGTCCAACGCCTCCGGGTCCACCAGCTCGCCGTTTACAATTCCGGCCTCGGCCAGACGCTCTCTTATCGCTACCGGGTCCACATCATCCATGCGGTCATATTCTTCTTGGGTATAGAACTGTTCGGCCTTGATGAGCTGAGCGATCCGGCGCTGGACCTTGGGCCAGGACAAATCCATCTTTGCGCCGTCCACGGAGATATGGAAAGGCTCTGTCGTGGCGTTGAACTCCATGGCCAGCCACTCCGCCGTCTGCTTCTCCCGCCCGTGCATTTCCATGTATCGGACCACGGCCTGCTTGCTCTGAATGTTTCCATTCCATGCCTGGATCGCTCGGTCAATGTCCGCCTGGGTGATCTCCCGCTTGGGCGGCGTCGGCGCTTCTGCCTCCGGCCGGTTGCCGGGGAAAGCCCGATAGCCGTCCGCGCCGAACTCTGCTTCATGGGCGTCAATGGCCCGCGCCGCCTCATGGTCGATGGAGGGGGCCACGCGGATCGTATGCTTTCCGTCCAGCGTCGAAATGCTGGCTACTACCGCGTCCTGAGTATCCCGGAGCTTTTCCAGGTAGAAGTCCAACTGATGGGACGGGAGGCCGCACAGCTCCACGCGGCCCACGCCGGGGACGTTTCGGCTGGTGAGATTGAAGTCCAGCAGCTTTGCTGCGGTCCGCGCGTCCTCGCCGTACATTTCAAAGAAATCGCCCACCTGGAACAGCACGATCTCGTCCGGGTGAGCTTCCTTGATTGCGTTATATTCATTGACCGCAGCGGAACGCACATCGTTCTCGGCCTGCGCTTTTTCCCATGCCGCCTTTCCCTCTGGCGTCAGATAGCGGTCCCTGGCCACCAGTGCGTCGATCCGCTTGGCGACCTTCGCCCAGGATAGGTTTACGTCCTCCGCGAAAGGTTTCCGCAGGGTGATCCCCTTGGCGCTGTGATCCTCCCAGCTATGGAAGTTGTGGGAGATTGCTCCGTTGCCGCCGCCTGTGCCATATTCATTTTTGAGGAAATCGGCCTTTTCCTTTGGCGTATGCTCCTGCTGCCAGAAGGAATAGACCCGGCCAGCGCCGCCCTCAAAGCTGCCGCCGCGGGACAGGTTGGCGTCGATCTCGTCCTCTGTGATAAAGGACTTCTGCGCGGGCAGCTCCGCCATGTCGGAAACGTATTCCCGGCGGGCAATACCCAATTCGGCCACTCGCTCCAGCATTACGTCCGGGCGGTAAAGACGGAACCGCATAAGCGAAGGGTCCTCCCGCCACGCCTGGGTAAACAAGGTAAGCTGATCCATGATCGTCTGGTGGGTGTCCGGGTCCTCAAGCAGCTTGGTCAGGCGTTCGGTGGCGTCCGGGAAACCGCCCTTGTAATTCTCCCGGAGGATTGGGAGCCAGCCACCGTTACGGGCCTCGTCGCTCATGTCCTGGCAGAGATACCAAAGGGACTGTGCAACCTGCCGCCGTTCATAGCCGGGAGCCTCGGCCAGCTCCACGTTGGTGGCAAAACGGCCCTGTTCCAGCAGCTCCCCGATCCGGGCGGTGGCATCCTCCCAAGAAAGGACCTGTGCGGTCCGGGCGTACCGTGCGGAGGTCCCCCGCGTAATATGCAGCCCGTCCTCGTCAGCCCAGGAGGATATGCTCCCGGTGGAGGTCTGGAGGCCGTAGCCGTCGTGGTAGGTTTTCTTGACAAAGGCCGTCAGCGCGGAATGGGGCTTTTGCTTCATAAATTCCAACGCGATCTCTGTTCTGGCGTCCTCCGTGTTGCTGCCTACCCGGAGAAGCTGGTCTATATCCTCCTGGGGCAGAGAAAAAGCGAAGGGCGCAGCCGGTGCGCTCTCCGCTTCCATGATGATCTCTATTTGTTCTGCCTCCGTGGGGAACAGGCTGAATTGCTCCGCCGCCACGATGGGCGGCTGTTCTGTTATCCGTAGATCAGCTCCGAGAGGATCGTTTCCTCCGCCTGGGCCTTGCAGTTGTTCATCAGGCCGGTCCAAGCCATCGGGTCGCTGGCTTTCAGCTCCTCCGTCGCGCCCGCCGCTTTCGCCAGCGCCGGGATCATCTGCTCCAGACGGCTGTTCGCTGTCTGGTCGATCTCCCGCAGGTGCGGGTACAGGGTTTCGCTCAGGATCATCTGATTCCACAGCACCGGGCGATGCTCCTGAAGGTACTTCTTCCGCATCCTCCCGTACTTGCCCAGGGGCGTCTGCTCCTGCTCGCTCAGCGTCAGGTCCGGGATCAGGTAGTCTCCGTTCTTCTGATAGGTCAGCTCTGTCATAGCTCTCAGTCCTTTCTGTGAGTTTTTCACGTTCATAGTTTTTGATGGTGACTTCGATCTGCCGCAGCACCTGCTCGCTGGCGACGCTGACCGCCGTTCCGAGGGCGGCGACGGTGGCCGGGGTGTTGAAGTCGAACACATTGAGGAAATCTTCATGGGTGAAGTATTCCTCCGGCTCCAGCCCGCAGCGGGAAAGCAGGGCGTAGGTGGTGCTGACAACGGCGGCATTGCGGAACGCCGCGCCGACGTTGAAATCATCATACTCGCTGAGAAAAGAGCCGTCAACGATACCGAGAATGTCATACTGATTGTCCTGCCAGTATTCGTCCACAAGCTGGGCGGCGATCTTCTCCATCTGTTCGGCAAGGTCGCCCTGTGCAGTCACTCCAAAGCGGCGCTCCAAAGCGGCGGTCACGGCGTCATAGTGTTCGTCCCGGTATTCCCAAAGATAAGGGCGGCGGGAATTTTCCCCGCCGCCGGTGTCGGATACGTCAAACACATATTTGAGCCTGGGATTGTCGCCGCTGGTGTCGATGAGCGCGATGCCCTGACTCCCGCGCCGGACATAGCGCCGCATAGTCTTGTTCCAGAGATCGTAGTCCGCGCAGGCCGTGGCCTCCGGGCGCTGGGCGTAGATCATAAGCTGCTCATGGTAGGGGTACTTGTAAAGCCGCGCGGCGGTGGTGAGGAAACCCGTCCATGCCTGCAAGCTGCCGGTGAGCTGCTGGGCCGTCCGGTCAGCCATTTGCGCATAATACTGATATTTTTCGCTTGCCAAAAATGTTCGCCTCCTGATATTCAGATAGAAAACAGAGCGGTGGAAAGCCGCTCTGCCTGATGGATGACAGCAAGCCCATCATCCAGACCGTTATAAATCTTCCGGGAGTGTCCAAGGGTCAAGCCCCATTTCCTCCCAGGTCACGCCGTATGGCGCGCCGCCAGGTGTGTATCCAGCGATATAATAGAAATTATCATCAGAGCCGGGAAAGCGATCATAAAAGTCCTGTATGGCTTTTTCTTCCCGCTTTTTCCGAAGCTGTTCCAAGCGGATGCGTTCCGACTCCCGCTTCACAGCCAATTCCTCCGGGCTTAATGCACCGATCTCGCCCAAATCATTCAGCGCGCAGGTAATATCCACCTTAAACCGTTTGCGATAAGCCCGGACAATATGTTTGCCCTCGTAGGTCAGCACCCATTGACGCGCCTTTTGGAGCCGTATCTCGCGCCGGTCCGTCTTGGACAGCTTTTTCTTCTTTTTAGCCATTTTGAACGATCTCCATCCTGCGATTGTTTAGATTTGCTTGTTGCTGCTGTATTGTGTGCTGCTGTAACGTGATGATTGCTCTATGGATAAAACGCAATACAATTCTATCACAAAATGTGAAAGGCTGCACCTCTTATTCACTGTCAAAATAATCCGGGGTCAGGTCCAGGGCGGCATAGTCCTCGTCGGTCATGGCCTCCAGCTTTTGGGTGGCCGAATCGGTCAGCTCCCGCAGGTCGCTTTCCTCGTCCCCCAGATAGCCCCGCATCTGCGTCAGCTCCTCGATCAGACCGGCACGGGTGCCGGTACTGTTGTATAGGGCCATGAGCTGCTGTTCCTCATAGGTGATGGTGGTGTTCATGGTTAAATCAACTCCCTTTCTGCGCTCCGTTGGGGCGCTGTTTTATTTTTCCGCTCCGGGGCGGGCTGCTTCAGCCGGTCCAGAATGGAGGGCTTTTCTTCCTTGCCCTTTGTCGCTCGGCTTCTTGGCCGTTCCTTTTGCTCGGCCTTCACCGCGGCGGCAAGATCCATGAGCGAGATCGTCTGACCGGCATTGACCTGGGCCTCCAGCTCGGCCACGGTAGGCTGCTTGGGGCCGTTGTTGATGATGCCGTCGATCATGCCGTAATCGTCCTCCATTGCCATTTCAGCGGATTTCAGATAATTCTCCGGCTGATTGAAGCCGGGCAGCTCCTTAAAACCAAAGCTGTCGCAGTAGTGATAGGATACCTCGCCGCCTTGTTTGATGGCAACGATGTCGCTGACGGACAGGCTGTGACCGGTAAAATCCTCCGGGCGATGCAGATTATATTCCTCGTAAACGCTATCCAGAGAAATATTCGCGCCAGCGGGAATGTTCAGATCGGCGGTGTAGACAGCGTTATAGTGTTCCCTCTGCGGAGGGGTGTCCAGGCCGCTGTATTCCGTAAAAAGCCGCTCACGGGGCGCGGTGTCATTGAGCTGATAGATCAGCAGGGCATCTCCGGGCTTTTCCAGAAACCGCTTCTCCACGTCACGGGGTGGGATCTCCGTCTTAATGGATTCCCATTCCTCACGGGACACGCCAAAGATACCGTCGTGACCTGCAATTTCCTCGGTATCAAATGCCATTTCTGCGGTGCCGTTGTGATAGATCATATAGATGGTTACATCCCGCTCTGCCAGCTCCAGCGCCCGATCTTTGGACAGCGGCAACATATCCTGATCCGCATATCCATAGCGATCCATCATACGCGGTGTAATGGTGGGGTCAGGAAGATCGTCCTTCGTGGGGGCTTCCATTTGAAGCTCCGGCGAGGGCTGGATCGCATTGGCCTCCATGATCTCGTCCAGCTTTTCCAGCGGGATCGGCTCCACCTGCGCCGGCTCCATACCTTGCAGGACACAGACCTCCTTGAACGCGCCGTCCATGAGCGTTTCTGCCGGGTGTATTTTTGCGCCATCCACGCTGAACTGCCCGCCGTCGATGGCCTTCATGCTGTCCGCGTCATAGAGGGTGTAGTCAAAGCCCTCGTCAGTGGCCTGGATATGAACGATTTTTTCCTTGTCCAGCAGATAGAGTGCTTCGGGATCACCGAGGGGCGCTTCCTGTTCGGCTTCTTCCCATTGCTGGTGCATCGCTCTGGCCTGCCGTGCGGTCATGGTGCCGTCCTTCAGTTCTGTCAGCAGCTTCTCGCAGACGTTGGTGGGACCGGCGAAGATGATGCCGTGAGAGGTTTCGCCCTCAAAGGCCAGCACATAGCTTTGGCCCTCCTGCAAGACGTTTTGCTCCATCTGATAGGTCAGCCCCTTGTCCCACTGGTCGCTGAGAGCTTCCAGCCGGGTCAAGAGGGCGTCGGGCGTGGGAACGCCGGAACGCTCCGCAGCATCGGCCAGAATAGTCCTTGCACCGTTAAAGCCCCCGTGCCGCAGAATGTCCGCATAGGCCACGGCCATGTCCTCCTTTGACATAGAGGTAAACTGATTCTCCAGAAGCCCCTCCTGAGAAAGCCGGTCCAGATGGTCGCAGAGATCGGTGGCGTAGAGCTGATAGGCGTCCGGGGCTTGCGTTTCCAGCTCCGGGACGGCCTGTTCCAGCTCCGGCAGGGCCTTGGGGTCAATGCCGCGCTCCTTGCAGATCTCCGCAAAGTTGCGGTCCACGTCCGTAATCAGCTCGGAGGCGGTCTTGTTGATGGTTTCCAGACTGGCCCGCAGTTCCTTCAGCTCCTTGCCCTGGGACCAGGAGGCGATATAGCCGAAGCTGTTCTCGCCGGTTTCGATGCCGAAATACTGGCAGACAGCGTAAGAAACGCTCTCGGCCTCCACTTCCTCAGTGCGGCGGTCCTTTTGATTCATCTTCTTAAATTCAGAGATTGTAACCTCTCCACCGACAAAATTCAGTCCTTCATCATCCGTCAACTCCAGAAAGCCATTTTCCGGTATAGACAACGGTTTGGTGGTGATGATCGACCCGGCGTGATTCACAACAACAGACAATTCGACAGCACTAGGCATACCCGGATCATCGTCTTTCCCACCACGCAGATCATAGCGATACATACCATCCGGCACCCGGTCCTGAGCAATTCGACCGTTTGAAAAGAGGGCAGGAATATCGAAAATCTCGACTTCCTGGAATTTCTCTGTATCGCCGGGATCGGGGACTACGTTGTTATGCAATTTGGAATGAGTGATCTCATGGACCAGTGCGGAGATGGTCTGCACTTCGCTCATGCCCTCCCTGATCGTGATAGCCTGATCGGTAGGGCTGAAATACCCGTCCGTGTCCGGGGAAATGGCCTGGAAGGAAATGGGGACCGGCGCGGACCGGCGCAGAGCCTCCACAAAAATCTCATACTGCTCCACGCTGCCTGTGAGGGTGGACGCCAGATGCGGGAGGGGCCTGCCGTCCGTCTGAGATACGTCGAACACCTTGACCGGCTTGAACATGGGGATACTGACCTCTTTTTCCTCAGTGATCTGCTTGCCGTCCGGGTCCAGAAGCGGTGCTTTCGTGTCCGGGTCCAGCTTGACCTCCTCCACCTTTTTCTTGAAGGGCGTGGGCGCGATGATGGTGATGCCGCGCTCTCCCTTTTTCACATGACGCCCAAATTGATTTTTCCACTTCTGGAAGCCCGCCACCAGGGAGGCGTCCGGCTTCTGCATATAGATGAGCATGGTGTTGTTGACACTGTATCGGTGGAATCGGCTCATAACAGAGAGATACTGCCGGTAACGGTCACTTTCAAACAGATCCTTGATGCCCTGTTCGATGCCGTCCGTAATCTCCTTCAGTCGTTCTTTGTTGGTTTGCCTTTCGGCCATGATAGATGAACTCCTTTCGGTGAAATGAAAAAATGGCGCTCCCGCACAGGTGCAGTTACCCATGCAGGAGCGCCGCGTAATTTAGTTGCCGCCCCTGCGCGGAGGCCGGACGCCTGCCGCCTTTGCCCGCTGACTGTCGGCCCTTCGGCGGGCCTCGCTGTAAGGCTCCCGGACGCTGATGCAGCTTTTGGGGACGATGTAGCTAACCGCGCCGGGATGCTCACGCCGTTCCGGGTACACCTTGTCTGGAAACTTCCCGGCCATGCGCCGGAGCTTGGCAGTGAGCTTTGCGTTGTGGGTATAGACGGTGGCCGTCGCTTCTTCCTCGTTAAAGAGAATGATCGTTTCCCGTTCCAGCTTGGAAAGGCTCATTTGGACGGCCTCTTTTCAAATTCCAGCACATAATTGACCTTCTGGCCGTTGTCCTCCAGAACGACGGTGGCGTCATAGGTCCTGCCGGTTTTCTCCGACCAGCAGCCGGTGAGCTTCGCTCTGCCGTCCTTGAGCAGCGCGGCGGCAACCGTTTTGGTGAGCTGCTTTTTCTTCGCTGAGAAAAACTTGCTGTTTTTCCACAGGGCAAAGCCACAGCTCCGATCTTCGCAGAAAAAGCCCTTTTTGCTCTCCGTCACGTTTCTGCCGCAGCGTGGGCATTTGCCGATGATCTCCCGGTCAGATGGGAACAGGACCTCCGCGCCAGGGACCGCCTGATAGGTTTGGATCAGCTCCCGGAGCATAGCGGTGATGCCCTCCATGAAGTCCTCCGGGGCCAGCTCGCCGCGCTCGATCTCCTTCAGCCGGTGTTCCCATTCGGCGGTGAGCAGCGGCGATTGCAGGGATTCCGGCAAAACGGTGATGAGCGCCGTACCGAGGCCGGACGGGATCAGGTTGGTGATCTTCTTGGATTTCCGGCGCTCCACGAAGCCGGAGGATACCAGCTTTTCCAGAATGGCGGCGCGGGTGGCCGGGGTGCCGATGCCGCGTCGGGACAAACTGCACTCCGCTACGCCCGCCTGACGGCGAGCATCCGCTCCGTTCCGTTGCCCCTCCTTTTCCCCACGCAACCCGCTTTGCTGGGCTTGCGCAGGGGCCCCATTTTCCGCATCATCCGGCATATCTTTCGCGCCCGCCGTTTCCATGCTACTGAGGATCGTGTCCTCGGTGTAGTGCTTGGGCGGCGTGGTCTGACCCTCCTTGACCGTGGCGGTGGTGACGGGGACGGTCTGACCCTCGGCCAGATCAGGCAAAGCGTTTTCCTTCTTCTCGGAATCATAGGCCCGCCAGCCGGTCGTGAGGACGGTTTTGCCTTTGGCGGTGAAGCTGTGACCGCCGCAGTCCAGGGTCACAGTGGTTTCGGCGTAACGGTGTGCGTCAGATACAGCCCGGAGCAGACCCAGCGCCGCCAGCTTCAAAATCTCCCGTTCGCCCATGGCGAGCGCATCCAGATCGGCGCCCCCGGCGCTGACGGTGGGAATAACAGCGTGGTGGTCGCTGACCTTCTTGCTGTTGCATACCTGCTTGGCGTTGACCGTTTCCGGCGCAGCCAGACCGCAGATGGCAGCAGCGGCGGCAACGTAGTCCGGGACGCTGGAGGCCATATCGTCTGTGAGATACCGGCTGTCCGTCCGCGGATAGGTGCAGAGCTTCTTTTCATAGAGAGCTTGCAGATAGTCCAGCGTCTGCTGGGCGGTGTAGCCCAGAGTGCGGTTGGCGTCCCGCTGGAGGGTGGTCAGATCGTAGAGCGCCGGTGCCTTTTCGGTTTTCTCCTTGCGCTCCACCGTCTGAACGACAGCTTTGCTGTCACAGGCAATCAGCAGGTTGTCAGCTTCGCTTCTGTCCGTCATTCGTTCCGTCGCGGCGGTGAAGCCGCAATCGAGCTGGACGGTATAAAATGGCTCCGGCACAAAGGCAGAGATCTCGGCCTCCCGCTGGACCAGCAGGGCCAGCGTCGGGGACATGACCCTTCCGATGTTCAGCGTCCGGCGATAGAGCAGAGAGAAGTACCGGGTGGCGTTGATCCCCACCAGCCAATCCGCCCGTGCGCGGCACAGGGCCGATTGGTGCAGGCCATCGTAGTCCCGGCCGGGACGCAGGTTTTGGAAGCCCTCGCGGATGGCGCTGTCCTCCATGCTGGAGATCCACAGCCGCTTGATGGGCTTAGTGCAGCCTGCCAGATGATAGGCGGTGCGGAAGATCAGCTCGCCCTCGCGTCCGGCGTCGCAGGCATTGATGACCTCCGTGGTGTCCTCCGAGCGCATCAGCCTCCGCAGCACGTCGAATTGCTCCCGCTTGTCCGGGGCGATGGTAAATCGGAAGTTTTCGGGGATAATGGGCAGGTCCTTCCTATTCCACTTGGCGTAGTCGGCGTTGTAGGCCGAAGCGTCGGACAGCTCCGCCAGGTGGCCGAAGCACCAGGAAACCAGGTAGCCGCCGCCCTCCAGATAACCATTCCTGCGTGTCCTTGCGCCGAGTACGGTGGCGATGCTCTGGGCCACGGAGGGCTTCTCAGCGATTACAAGTCGATAGCTCATGTTTGGTCACGCTCCTTTTCGAGATATTTCAGAAGGTCACGGTAGCATGGGGCCACGCAGCCGTGACCGTAGCGGCTGCATCCATAACAGGGGTGTCCCTCCGGGGCGGACACGGGCTTTCGATCCTGTGCCGCCCTTGGGGGCTGCCGCATCAGCTTTTCCAGTGGATTGTCGGTGAAATTGGTCAAGCGCCGTCCTCCGTGTCCTCGCCGGGAGCGCCGCCCTCCACCTCCGGCTCATAAGGCTCAAATTCGTACTCGTCACCATCCTCGGCTCCGTAGTCGTAATCGTCCAGATCGTCATTTCCCTTTGTCTTGGGCTTGGCTTTTCCCTTGACCTTGAGGAAGTAATAGGCCGCACCGCCGCCCGCCGCCAGAATGAGGACGATCACCAGGGCGGCGCTGCCGCCGCTCTTTTTCTCGGAAACCTCCGGCTCCGGGTCCTCCGGCGTTTCTGTCGGCTCCGGCTGGGCCTCCTTTCCGGCGCATTGGGTCATATCGGTGGCACAGATCGGACAAGTGGTGTCCACATGACCGGCATAGCACTTGTCCGTGCAGGTGCAGACCACCGGCGCGGCAGGCTCCGTCGCATCCTCCTGGGTGTCCGTGAGGGCAAGCAGGTCGGCTTCGTCCACCATGTTCAGAAAGTAGACGTTCTCCGTGTCGGCCACCCGGTCAATAATGATGAAGAAGTAATTTCCGGTCTTGCTCTGGACGGTGATGAACTGTTTGCTGGTGGTGTTGCCGTCGCTGTCCATGCCGGAGAAGTTAAAATCGTCGATCAGGGACAGGTTGCCTCCGGGGGTGAAGGCCGAGAACATATCGCCAAACAGATCGTCCAGCGAAAAATCGTCCAGACCGCCGGTGGTTTCCTCCGGCTCCGCTTCTGCCGGGGCTTCTTCCGCTGGCTCCGGCGTTTCCTCCGCCGGGGCAGCTTCTTCGGCTGGCTGTTCTGTGGCCGTTGGGGTTTCCATCGGCAGCTCGTCGGCATAGTAGTCCCCGCCGTCTGCCAGCGCCGTTATGGAAAAAGCCGCCATGCAGAGCATGACGGCCAACAGGCAGGCAAGGGCGCGGAGATCAAGTTTCCTCATATTCGGTATCCTCCTGTTCAGTGATAGAAGTAATAGATTTGTGTGCGGTCATGGACTGGAGTAGGGCCGCAAAGTCCTCCAGCGTCAGGCCCTTTGCCCGGACCATACCCACGATGTCGGTGTTCTCCAGCTCCCGGATTTGTTTTTCCAGTTCCCGATTGCGGGCTTGCAGCTCGGAGATTCTCGCCTTGTTTTTGCTGTGTTCCTCCCGGAGCTTGGTGATTTTCGGATTCAAAAGTATCGCTCCTTCCTCATGGCAGACGCCCGAAAGCCGCAAAGTGCGCCTGCCAGTAGCTTGAATTGAGATTTGTGTAAGAGATCGGATCTCCGCAGTGGATCATTGTCGAGTTGCCGACATAGATACCCACATGGCTCATGCCGGTGGTGTCGTAGGTGCCTTGGAAAAACACAAGATCACCGGGCTTCGCGTTGGCCGGAGATACCGGGGTGCAGATGTGATAAAGGCCGTCTGCGCCCAGCCGCCCCACGTTCCAGCCGGAGTGATTGATGACCCAGGACACAAAGCCGGAGCAGTCAAAGGAGGTGCTGGGAGAGCTGCCGCCCCAGACATAGGGATAACCGAGATACTTTTCCGCCTCGGTGATGATGGCGGCAAACTGTTCGTCGGCCAGGGCCTCCGGTGGAATATCATAGTCGGTATAGCCGCTGGAGTATCGCCCCACATAGGCAGAGCCGGGAAACAGATCGTCCCGGTTGCCCAGGGTTGCCATATAGGTGGCGTACATGGATAGCTGCTCCTCGCCCATGATGTAGACCGGGACGTGGGAAAGATTGAAGTTTTCCAGCTTCACGTTGCAGATGGTATAGGTGTACGCCACCTGCACGTCATACTCGTATTCTTCTTCGCTGGTGTCGCCGGTTTCCGGGTCCGTGACTGTCCGGGTGCCGGTACGGGTTTCTGTCCGATACCGGGTTTCCGATGTCACGTCCTCTGTGAGAGTGTACTGCTTGTCGAACAGCATTTGCAGATCGGCCTGTACTTCGTCGATGGTCCACGCGCCGCCGTGCAGGGCGGTGAGCATGGAGATCAGCACATAGGGATCATGCTCGATGCTGTCCAGATCATAGTGGTACTCGTTATAATTGTGGGTGCTTTCATAGTTGTCCAGCTTGTTTTGCAGCTCGGCCTCCAACGCCGCATACGCAGTTTCCGCAGCCAGCATATCCGAATCCTCAGAGGGATAGGTGCTGGCGGCGATGGCCGATCCCGCGCCCTCCAGCATGATCGAGCAGGAGGACAGGACATTGAGCAGAAAGGCCAGCGACAGTCCGATGGCACCGACGATCAAAAAGCCCTTCTTGTGCTGCCGGACAAATTCAGCGGTCTTTTTCGCCGCCTCCCTGACCTTCTCCGCCGCCTTGCTGGTAGCCTCTGCCGCCTGCTTGGTGGTTTCTGCGGAACGTCCAGCGTTTGCGGCGGCATACTGCTTCTTGATCGCCCGCCGCTGCTGCCATTTGGAAACGGGGTTGCTGGTGGGCTGGTCCAGCTCCGCCTTTTGATAGAGAGCGTCCAAATTGGCCCGTTCCAGTTTGCTTTCCGCTGCCGCTGCCTTGCGGTAGGGCCGCAGCCGCTGGGATCGGACCGCCGATGTGGTCAGACGCGCCCCGGATTCCGCGTTACCCTCAACAAAGTGCGCTGCCTCCAGCCCCACGTTGTCATCCTCATACTGCTGGATCTCCCGGTGCGCCGCAATAGAAGCGGTGTTGACGGGAGCGGCCTTGACCGCGTGGGACAGCTTGGAGGGCGGCTTCTTGTCCTCAAAGGTGAGCTTGGTCGTGACTTTTCCGGTGGCCGGGTCCACGGTGCGCTGCTTGACCGCCTTCTTCGGGATTTTAGCCTGGGCCTTGTCCGCTTTTGCCGCCGCTTTTTTCACCTTTCGGATCGGCTTCTCCAGCTCCGGGGTGTCCATTTCCTCCTGGGTGAATTTCAGGCGGGGATTCTTCCGGGTCATATCAGATCACCCGTATCAAAAGCACTCCTGCGAACAAAATCCTTGCCGCGGGGCGTGAACAGTGTCTGTACGCCCTGATGCCCGTTCCGCACATAGTCCCGGACGATGAAGCAGCCCCGATGGAGATAAGTGCTGTACGGCAGCAGTTGCCCGTTAAAGTCCCGGTAAAGCACCCGCTTTTCCAGCAGCCATGTGACAAACTCCTTCTGCGGGATGCCCAGCTCGCTTGCGGTGTTGCGGATATTGGTACAGTCCCGCGGATTGACGAAGGCGTCAAAGTACGCCGCCTTGGGCATGGCCTCTTGCAGCTCCGCATCCAGATGGTCGGCGCGGCTCCGCTCTTTGAGCAGGCTTTCCGCCATCTGATAAATGATCTGCGGATTCTGCATGACCTGATCCATGAGCGATCCGGTCATATATACGCCGTGCTTTCGGATGGATGGGATAACCTCATGAGTGATCCAGTGCTTAAATGCTCTGGCCTCCGGTTTTCTGCTGCCCATGATGAGAGAGTATAATCCCGGTTCGTTTACGACGGTCACTTTCTGCTGCCCTCCAGGGGTGTCGGTTAAACCGACACCCTTTTCATCGTCCTCCAAACGAGCGATTGCGTCCCGGTTATTCCGAATGTCCAACGCCCTGCATACGTCTGAAGCCACAAACCAAGGGTTTCCGTCTATCAGGAGCGTTCGCACCTTCCCAAAGGCCGGATTGTCGAATATAATGAGATCGTTCAAATGTGTCCCTCCCAGATTTAAGATGCAGGCTCTGCCAGATCGGACGGGCGGGTGGTCATAATGCGGTACAGATCCGTGTCCTTCGGGAAGTGATCCACGAACGGAATGATTGTGTTCCCATAGAACAGCAGGCCCTCGCCCTCGCCGGAATGGGTGACGTAGGAAAGCTGGTGCGGAGAGATATTGAGCTGCTTTGCAAGGATTTGCCGGTCGCCCGCCGCCTGGTTGAGCATATAGATGAAATCGCTGTTTTCAAACACGTTCTCCACCTCACGGGAGGAAAGAAGGTCCTTCACGTTCTGCGTGATGCCTGTCGGCATACCGCCCCACTTTCTGAAACGCTTCCAGATCTCCACGGAATAACTGGCCGTCTGTTCCTCCTTCAGAAGCAGGTGGAACTCGTCGATATAGTAGCGTGTGGTCTTATGCTCGGCCCGGTTGATGGTGACGCGATTCCACACCTGATCCTGAACAATGAGCATCCCGATCTTTTTAAGCTGCTTGCCCAGCTCCTTGATGTCGTAGCAGACGATCCGGTTGTCCACATCCACGTTAGTGCGATGGTTGAACACGTTAAGAGAGCCGGTGACGTAGATCTCCAGCGCCGTGGCGACGTACTGCGCCTCCTTTTCCTCCTGGGCGCGGAGGGCGTTATACAGGTCCTCCAGCACCGGCATATTCTCCGGGCTGGGGTCATTGAGATAGTCCCGGTACACCAGCCGGACGCAGCGGTCTATGATGGTTTTCTCCACCGGGGCCAGCCCGTCCTTGCCGCCCACGATCAGCTCGCAGAGGGACAGGATAAAGTCGCTTTTCAGCGACAGCGGGTTTTCATCGTCGGAATAGTCCAGATTCAGGTCCATCGGGTTGATGTAACAGGGCTTTCCGTCGTAGCCCTTGCCGGTGGGAGAGATTTTGATAACCTGACCGTTCAGGCGCTCCACCAGGGGCGCGTATTCGCCTTCCGGATCGCAGATGATGATGTCGTCCTCCGGGCAGATGAGAAAGGCGTTGCTGATCTCGCGCTTGGCAGAGAAGGATTTACCGCTGCCGGGAGTACCGAGTATCAGGCCATTGGGGTTTTTCAGCAGCTTGCGGTCCACCATGATAAGGTTGTTACTTAGAGCGTTGATGCCGTAGTACAGCGCCTCCGCGCCGGTCTGGAACAGCTCCTGCGTGGTAAACGGGACGAAGATCGCCGTGCTGGAGGTAGTCAGCCCCCGGCGAATGTCCACAAGGTTGTTCCCCAAGGGCAGACAGCTAAACAGACCTTCCTCCTGCTGGAAGTCCAGCCTTGTCAGCGCACAGTTGTGGCGCTGGGCAATGCTGGACGCCTGGAACACGTTGTTGTTGAGCTGCCGCTGACTGCCCGCCGTGTTCAGAAGGAGGAAGGTTACAAGGAACATTCGCTCATTTCTGGATTGGAGGTCCTGCAACAGCTTCTTGGCCTCCGCGCCGTAGGTGGCCAGGTCGGACGGGATGATGTCCATGTCGTACCCGGCGCGGACTGCTTTTTTCTGCTCCTCGATCTTACTCTTATCCAGGTCGGTGATCTTCCGTTTGATGGTTTTGATAGCCTTGGTCTGGTCCACGGACTGGACGTGCAGGCTGACCACAAGATTGCTCTCCATATCCAGAAAGTCCGCAAGCATCCGGTCATTCAGCTCCGGGGCCAGGATTTGCAGAAAGCTGACATTGCAGGTCTTTTTCCCCATGGAAAACTGCCGCCCGGTCTTGAACTCAAAGGAGCTGGGCGCGATGAAATCCTTGGTGGAGAGGCCGGAGGACGCCAGCCATTTCCACGAAAAGCGGAAGGGTTTTTTCTCGTCCATATTGAAAATGTCGTGCATGACCTCCAGATACTCCGCGCCGTCCAGCGCCGACGCGGACACGCCCAGCCGCTTGAAATTGTTGATGAGGTCGATCTCGATCCGTTCCAGACGGGACTTCGCCAGCCGCACATTCTCCGCTTCGATGCCGAAGGTCAGATACTTGGTCTTGGAAAGGCCGTTCTTGCCCTTTGCCACCTGATTGCGGAGCATGGCGGTGTATTCCTCCCGGATACTGTCGTACTCGTCCCCGTGGAGGGGAATGTCGATCTGCTGAGAAATATTTTCCTCCGACGTGGAGAGGTTGACGAAGGTGAGCTGAAATTGGACCGAGCTGTCAAAGTAATTGAGGAAATCACACCAGCCGTCGAAGATCGCGGTCTTGTCCTCATTCTGCGAGAGCTGGTAGTTGATGTCCTGGAAACGGATCGTTTTTACATAGCGGCTGTCCGTAACACGGCAGATGCCGTCCGGGTACATCCGCTGATACGGAATACTGTCCTGCGCCGATTTTTCTTTTTTATCCGTTCCGTTGGCTCTGGCGATCAGCGCCTCGATCTCCTTTTTCTCGGCGCGGGACAGTTTTGCCTTTTCCGTGGACAATGCGGTACACCTCCTGATCTAATTTGTCCTGCCGTTCCAAAACGGCGTAAAAGTTGTTGGTTTTATAGGGCCTGATCTTGGGCCGGAGGAAGCAGACGCGAATGATATTCCGCAGCACCACCTCCAGCGGTTGGCCGTTGCGCTCATACATGGCGAGAAGAAACGCCGGGAGCATCACGACCATCATCACCATCGCCGCCGCGCTGACGCCAATGGGCCGTCTGAGCAAAAAGAAAAGCGGAACGCCGATGAGCGCACCGCAGCCGAAGCAAATGAGCTGTCGTTTCGTAAGGTTGAACAGCACCTTGCTTTTCACTTTTGTCAGGTCCTTTGGGACGTTGACATAGGCCATAACGTGACCTCCTTCACAGGGATTTTTCATAGCGCAGCTTCATCTGCGCCGGGTATTGATCCTCCGTTTTCGGCTTGCGCCGGCCTGTCCAGCGCAGCCCACCGGCACGGCCCGCGCAGGTCCAGCCTGCGGCACGAAGGCTGATGCCGGATTCTGTTTCGAGGATATAGGTGACGATCTTTCCGTAGCCCAGCGCCCTGGCCGCTCTCGCCGCTGCGCCGTAGAGAAAGCTGCAAGCGTTTTTCTCTCCGGTGGTGCAAAGGCGGTTGACCTCCAGCGTGTTTCCATCGTCCAGATACCGGCTCACCGGTCTTCCGACGATGGCCACGCCGACCAGTACGCCATCTTTTTCACAGCCCAGGGAAAACTTGTGGCCCCGGACCGGCTTGTGGTGACGGTGATGGGACGCGACAAAGGCATTGGCGTCGGAAAGAGATATGGGTATGAGCTTCAGCATGGGTCAGTGGGCATTGAACACACCCTTGGCGAGTGAGCTGGTCTTGAACAGGCAGAAGCACAGCAGCACCGTGTAGCCCATGCAGGTCCAGATCGCCGCGCTGATGTCCGCCATGGTTGCGATATTCTGCACCAGCACCGCGTAGATCGCCACGCAGATGATAATGAGGAACGCCTGGAAGCCCAGCGCCAGCAGGGAACGCAGATAATTCTGTCCCATGCTGCCCCATTCCCGGTTGAGCATGGTCGCCATCGGGATCGGTGCAATCGAGGTCACAAGGTATATCTCGATCATGCGCCCATAGATCACGATGAAGATGCAGATGGACAGCGCCCAGGTGCAGATGCCCACGAACATGGACTGAAACCACAGCCCGAACAGCGGACCTATGTCCATGGCCTCCAATCGGCTCTCCAAATCCGTCAGCACCGTCGTAATGTCGATGCTGGTGTCGGATATGATGATGCCGGAGGCGTGAGAAACCACGCTTTGGGCCGCGTCGAATACGCCCATGACGATGTTCCAGGTGTTGGTGACGATCAGGACAGCGGCAGCGGACTTAAAGGCCCATTTGAAGAATATCCAGGTGTCGATGTCGCCCAGGTTGTTTTTCTCTGTGATAAGCTGGATCAGCTCCAGCGTCATCACAAAGGCGAGAATGGCCCCGGCGATGGGAACGATCACGGATTCTGACAGGTTTTGTATCATGCTGAATATGCTGCCGTTCCATGCCTGGGGCGTAGTGCCTACCTGTGCGGAGATCTCGGCAACCTTCTGATTGGTCGCGTCGAACATTCCGCTGAGATTGCTGGTGATCCCGCTGATAAGCAGGTCTTTCAGCCATTCGGTGATTTTGTCCCACAATAAATCCATCGGGCCAACCTCCTTTCAAGGGGAGGGGCCGCAGGGCGCGGCCCCTCCGGGATTGTTGTGTGGGATCAGCCGAACAGGTTTGCCAGAAGCGGGACCAGGGTGGTGCCGATGAGGGCCACGCCGCCGCCAGCCATGAGCTGCTTCATGCCCTGGCTTTTTGCGCCCGGATTGTCGTTGCCGTAACCTTCCAGAAGATTGACCGCGCCCCAGATGCCAAGGCCAGCGCCCAGCGCAATGACCAGCGTCTGAAGGACGGATACTGCGGAACTGAAAAATGCCATAAATAAAAGTACCTCCGTAAAAATTATTGGAAGGTACACTGTTTCCACGATTCAGTTGTGCCGCCTTACCCGGCGGCGGGTTGTTCGTCGGACAGGTCTACCTTCTTTACCTGATACGCTTCGTCCGACTTCATTTTCAGGCGATTGGACAGGAAACGCTCTATGTCAAAGGCGTTTCGCTCGTCGTAATCGGAAGTGTAGCGATAGAGGGGGTGTTTGGTGATGTCGTATTTCTGCGACAGGAACGGTCTGACGCCCCGGAGCTGCAAGATGCACTTGCCGCCGTCCAGGACCGCCAGCTCGTCGATGCTCATAAGCTCCTTGCCGAGCTTCTGATAATTGAGAGAGTGGGACACTTCACGCCCCCGGCTCTCGCCGGTGTTGTAGGTGTCCACGGTTTCTTTCCCAAGGGCGGCGGAAAGCTCCTTTAATGTTGTAGGCTCCTTACCGCCCAGGAAAATAGTAGCGTCCATGTTGCCGATGATGGTATCGGCGTTGTCTTTATAGAGGGCCTTTAGCTGGGATTGTGCCTGCAAAACCAGGCAGCAGGAAATCTCCCGGCTGCGGATTGTGGCCACCAGCTTCTCCAGCTTTGGGATCTGGCCAATGTTTGCCGCCTCGTCGATCAGGCAACGCACATGAACGGGCAACCGCCCGCCGTACACATCATCAGCTTTTTCACACAGCAGATTGAAAAGCTGGCTGTAACACAGGGCGATCAGGAAGTTGAACGTATCGTCCGTATCGCTCATAATGAGGAACAGAGCCGTCTTTCTGTCGCCCAGGGTGTCCAGCTCCAGCTCGTCGTAGGCCGTCAGCTCCCGCAGCTCCTGAATGTCAAAGGGGGCCAACCGCGCACCGCAGGAGATCAGGATGGATTTCGCGGTCTTGCCCGCCGCCAGCTTGTACTTCTTGTACTGCCGCACGGCGAAATGCTCCGGCTTTTCCTTCTCCAGCTCCTCAAACATCAGATCCACGTTGTTCTTGAAATCCTCGTCGTCCTCATGGACCTCCATGGAGTTTATCATCTCGATCAGGGTGGAGAAGCATTTTTCCTCGTCATGCCCTTCATAGTAGATGTACCCGATCAGCGCCGTATAGAGCAGCGTTTCGGCCTTGACCCAAAAATCGTCCCCGGACTTGGCGTTGCCGGTGGTGTTGGCGATCAGGGTCGTGACCAGCTTCAAGATGTCCTTTTCGCTGTGAATGTAGGCGAAGGGGTTATAGTGCATGGACTTCTTGAAGTTGATGGTGTTGAGGATTTTGATACGATAGCCCCGCTTTTTCAGCAGCATCCCACACTCCACGGCAATGCTGCCCTTTGGGTCCGTGACCACGAAGGAGCAGGGGTACTTCTCGGAAGTGCATTGCATGAGGTTGGGCTTCAGCCAGAAGCGGGTCTTGCCGCTGCCGGACCCGCCGATGATCAGCACGTTTTTGTTCCGCGCTGTCTTGGGGTCCTTGGGCCGGTTGTTCATGGTCAGGCTTTCCGTCTGTGTGAGAATGATGTTGTTGGCAAAGACGGGATCGACGTAGGGCGCGATGTCCTCCGCCGTTCCCCAGCGGGCCGAGCCGTATTCCACATTCTTGCGGAACTTCTTGGCGTTCTTGCCCTTGACATAGACCGCCAGCCGGATCAGCGCCGCCGCCACGATGCCCACGCAGAGATCCATCGGGTGGAAGCTGGGAGCGATGGACCGGAACGCCGCCGTCAGCCCCTCCATGATGTGCAGGGCCTTGGTGGAGAAGTCCGTGCCGGGGGCCAGCCGCGCCGCCTGCCCCAGCTTGGTGCCGATCAGGGCAAGCAGCAGATAGGGGCTGTTCAGAATCAGCAGCTTCTTGATGTTCTTCTGCTTCATCGCTCCGGCTCCTTGTGGCGGGTCTTGTCCTTGGCGGGCTGTTTGATGAGGGACTTGAAATGCTCCAGCTTTTGCAGGATTGAGGGCCGGGACGCCTTTTTGACCTGTTTTTGCGTGTACTCGGTGAACGCTGCGGTCATGGCGTCGGCGTCCGGGGCCTTGAAGAACACCAGGTAGCGGTTTTCGCCCTTGACCTTGAAGGGGGCGAAGTCAATGCCGTATTTCCGGGCGATCCGATTGAAGGAGCCGATGTTGCTGTCGTTGACCTCAATGCTCTGCATTCCTTTGTCCTTTGCAGCCAGATCCTTCACGGTCATTTTGCCGTGGGTTTCCTTCTCCCGCTTCGGGAGCTTCTGGCTATGACCGGCCTTGACCTGGGCCAGCACCTTTTCCAGCGCACGGCGCAGCTCTGATGCGGTCAGCTTGGTGCAGTTTTCGATCAGCACGACCACCTTGTTTTCAATGTCCTCCTGCATGGGAGATCACCACCCTTCGGCGGTGCGCCGCGCTCATTTCATCCAGCTCTCACCCTTCGTCACATCGGCGGTGTGGGCGTTTGCGCTCTCCATCACGTCGTAGTACGCCCAATGATTCGGGGTCATATCCGTGAAGGTGTTGAGCCTGCGGAGATTGGCGTCGATATAGTCCTCGTCAGCCGTGCGGCCCAGCAGACGGTTGATGATCGTGACGGCCTCGGCGCGGGTGATGTTGGCGGTGGCGCGGAAGGTGCCGTCGCCGTAGCCCTTGATCCAGCCGTGGATCGCGGCGTCCTTGATGTACTCCGCTGCCCAATAGCCATCGGATACGTCGTTGAACTCCGCGTACTGCTCCATGATCGCGGCGTTGCCGCCGTCATAGACCTCAAAGAAGCGGACGGCCATTGCCACGACCTCGGCTCGGGTGATCTGCTCGTTGGGAGAGAAGGTGTTCTCGCCGGTGCCGTTGACGATGCCGTAGCCGGTCAGGTACTTCACATAGCCGGAATACCAGGTATTCGCCGGAATGTCGGTGAACTTCGTGCGGGCAGTTTCGGGGATCGTGTCGCCCTTGCGCTCCGCCAGCAGACGGGCAAAGATGGCCGCTGCCTCGCTGCGGGTCATGCTCCGGGAGGGACCAAAGCTGCCGTCCGGGTAGCCGTAGATATAGGCCCCGTGCTTTTCGATCACGGTGATCTCCGGCAGGGTCAGGGTGCCGTCCTCGCCGGTCCTGCCGGTTTCACGGTCTTTGTCGCCCTTGACGATAATCACTCTGTCGGTGATGGGATTGCCCTTCTGGTCGGTGACGGTGATGACGATGGGGTTGTTCTCGTCCATGTCCAGGCCGTCCGGCAGCACCACGGTAATGGTGCCGGTCTTGCCGATGGAAACGTCCGCGCCGTCGATGGGGCGGTTGTTGCGTCCGTCCACCACATTCACGGTGATGGTGAAGGGATCGCTGTCGGCGTCCTTGCCGCCGAAGGTGATGCTGCCCTTGTCGCCGGTATCGCCGGATTCATCGGGAATGGTGATCTGACCGTTTTTGTCCGTCACGTCGGGAACATAGTTGCCCTTCACGTCGGTGACATAGATCGTCACGTTCTTTACCGGGGCCTTGTCCTCAGACTGGAGGACGTAAACGGTGGTGTGGTTGCCGTAGTCCAGCAGACGGCCATCCGGGAAACGAAGGGAGATCGTGCCGTCCTTGTTCAGCTCCACGGTGGCGTTGGTGATGGGCTTGCCGGAGCTGGTATCGGTGACGATCACCAGATACTCGCCCACGGTGGCCTCGCCGCGGCTGTCGGTGGTGGCGTAGAGGTACAGCTTTGCAATCGGCTCCGTGACCAGCTTCTCATGGCAGGTGACGCACTCCTTGTGACGGCTGCCCTCGGCCTCGGTGATGGGCTTGCTGTCGATGATCCAGTCGCTCTCCTTGTGGCCGGTGGCCTTTACATAGTCGGAGGTGTAGGTCTTGCCGCAATCCTTGCAGGTGTAGGTGGTGTAGCCCAGCTCTGTGCAGGTGGGAGCAGTGACGGTGGCCTCATAATCGTGACCGTGGGCCTTCTCAACGACAGCGCCGCAGTCACGGCAGATCTGATCCTCGGTGCAGGTGGCCTTCGGTCCGGGATTGTGGCCCTTCGCGGAAACGGCCTCCAGATAGGTTTCATCACAGCTCAGGCAGTGATGCTCCAGAACACCCTCGCCGTTGCAGGTGGCATCGGTGATTTTTGTTCCCTTGTCCCAATCGTGGCCGGTGGGATCGGTGTAGTCGGTGACATAGGAATCTCCGCAGCGGGAGCAGATATAGGTGGTATAGCCGCCCTCAGTGCAGGTGGGGTCCGTGACCTTCGCCACATAGTCGTGGCCCAGCGATTCGGTGTAGTCGCTCTTGTAGCTGTCCCCACAGCCAGCGCAGGTGTAGGTGGTAAAGCCCATCTTGGTGCAGGTGGGCGCGGTCACTTCCTTGCTGTACCTGTGGCCGGTGGCAGGAACCAGAACAGCGCCGCAGTCCTTGCAGGTCTGCGGATTCAGGCAGGTGGCGGCAGGACCGGGGGTGTGGCCCTTTGCGGAGATCGCCTCATGGTAGTGGGCGTCGCAGCGGGAGCAGTCGTACTCCTTCACGCCCTCGCCGTTGCAGGTCCGGTCGGCCAGAATGACCGGCGCTTTCCAGTCGTGGCCCAGGGCCTCGGTGATGTCGTCCACATAGCTGTCGCCGCAGCGGGTGCAGGTGTAGGTGGTAAAGCCGCCCTCGGTGCAGGTCGGTGCGGTGACAACGGCGGTGTAGTCGTGACCCAGCACTTCCGTGTAGTCGCTCTTGTAGCTGTCGCCGCATACAGAGCAGGTGTAGGTGGTGTAGCCCAGCTTGGTGCAGGTGGGTTTGGTCACGACGGCCTTGTAGCTGTGACCTGCGGCGTCGGTGTAGTCGGCCTTGTAGCTGTCCCCGCAGTCCACGCAGGTGTAGGTGGTGAATCCCATCTCTGTGCAGGTGGGCTTGGTGACAGTGCTGGTGTAGCGGTGGCCGGTGCCGGATTTCACGGTGGTGTTCACCAGCGGGACCACGGAAACGCTGCCGGGTTCACCGTCGCCGTTATAGTCCTCCAACTTGGTGGCGTCGCACTTCCGGCACTGATACTCGATCACGCCCGCGTCGTTGCAGGAGGGGTCCTTGATGACGGTGCCATCGTCCCAATCGTGGCCGGTGGGCTGGGTGTAGCTGTCGAAGTAGCTCTCGCCGCAGTCCTTGCAGACGTGCTGGGTGTGACCTCCGGTGGTGCAGGTGGGAGCCACGACGGTGGCAACAAAGCTGTGTCCCTTGACGGCGGTGATGTCGGTGATCTGGCGATCCCCGCAGATGCCGCACTCGCGGACGGTGTAGCCGGGGGCGGTGCAGGTGGCCGCGACCTTGTAGGTCTTGTACTGATGCTCGCCCTTGGGGGTCAGGGTTTCCTTGACCTCGCCGCAGCTCCGGCAAATCTCCAGGGTCTTGCCCTCATGGTCGCAGTCGGCCTCGCGGATCACGACGGACTGATAGGCATGGCCGGTGGCGTTCTGGTAGTTGCGCTTGTCCACAGCGCCGCAGATGGAGCAGAGATAGCGGTCATAGCCCAGGTTGTCACAGGTGGGGGCCACGGTGTCCAGATAAACGTAGTTGTGTTCCGTGCTGTCAGCGGGGATCGTGGGAGCGTGGGGATCACGATGCTCTGGGGCGGGCGTTTCCGGCTCCTTGACGCTCTCGTCATGCAGCCAGACATAGGCCACGCCGTTCTCGGTCATGCTGACGTTCTTGTAGGTGTAGGTCACGGCGTAATAGACGGTGTACTGGCCTTCCTCGGTGTAGCTGGGAGGCGTAACCATGGTGCAGGCGTCGGCGCTGTTGCCGTAGCGGATCTTCGCAGATACGCCGCTCTCGGACAGGTCGGAAACCGTCAGCGTGTGGGCCTTGCCGTCCACCGCGCCGTAGTAGTCCGCCACGACGCTCTTTGCCGCGACATACTCGGTCTTGGTGTAGTCACAGTCGGCGCAGGAGGTCACGATGGCGAAACGCTGCTTGTCAAGCTGGGCCTTGACCTCGGTTTTGAGGTTGTGGCGCTCCAGTGTGGAGATGTGGGTGTGGACCGTGCCGAAGCAGAACTCACAGTAATGACCGCCCTCCACCGTTTTGGTATGGTAGGTGTCATCGGCGTATTCGTAGGTCACAACATCGTCCAGCTCCTCAGAGAAGCCGGCGGCGCAGTCATAGAGGTTATACACGTTCTTGGAATAACCGTAGCTTGACGTACCGCCGTTGGCGTTGATGACGCCGCAGTTGTCGCACATGGATTTGGTCCAGTGGTAGCCGGTATAGTAGGCGTCCACGCCGGGATCTCCGTCGAGAATACTGCCGGTGCCTTCGCCGCCCACCATTGTTCCGTCAGACCAAAGAACATTCCGGGTCAGTGCGGTCTGGCCGTCACGGGTGTATTCCGGCGTTCTCCAGATCGTAAAGGATGTGTGCTGCTTGCAGGAATGGCAGTAAAAGGTTTCGTGGGAAACGACGGCGTTGACATCCAGCTCATTGGTGCGGCTTCCTGCGTCCATCCAATGCTCGGCGGGGTCGCGGTAGGTGGTGGGCTGGGCGGCAAAGGCCGCAGAGGGCAGCATGGACATGACCATGAGAACGGTCAGGACAAGCGAGAATACACGGTGACAGCCGTGATGGGAATGAAATTTCATAAACAAGAAGTACCTCCGTAAGATAGATTTTTGTGGCCGATGAAAAAGCTCCGCAGCCGGCCAGCTACGAAGAGAAGGGTGTACTAAGGCGGCACCACCAGGCGGTGGAGCAGATGCTTGTGGATCATGGCGGCTCCTTTCGATTTTGTGGGCGTCTGCCGTATCCTTGCGAATTTCTCCGTTGTCGGGTAGTCTTTTCTTGTCGAAAGACAAATCTTATACAAACGGAGGTATTCCAATGAAAGGCAAACTGACATCATTTTTCACAGGCGTGGTCGCGGCGCTGCTTCTGGTAGCCCTGCCGGTTTCGGCGCTGGCCTCGGACGGATCGCTGACGCTGACCATTCACCCGATCAAGGTGCTGGTAAACGGTGAGGTGTTCCAGCCCAAGGACGTGAACGGGGACGACGTGCTGGTGTTCACTTACGACGGCACCACCTACGCGCCGCTCCGGGCGCTGGCTGAAGCCTACGGGCTGGAGGTCGGGTACGACGGGAAAAACCACATCGCCACCGTGAACGGCAGCGCACAGGCTCCGGTCAGCACACCCGCCCCCGTCGCCAGCACGGATTTCAGCGCGGCATGGACGGTAAAGGAAAAGCCGGTCACGAATTACGGCAGCGAGAAGATTTTTACCGCCCGTTACAATGGCTCCCTGGGGACGCAGGATTTCAAGGCTTGGTGGAAGTCCTTTGACCGCAGCACCATCGAGAGCTGTGCCGAACAGATCGCCGCCGACGTTCTCAGCGACAATCCCGGATGCCGGATCACGATGTACTTCGATTACAACGGCTCCATGCTTGGCACGGTGATGGCAGAGAGCGGATATGTGGGAGCGAACTTCAACGCCGCCGACGTCTGGATCAAGTGAACAAGGCCATACGGCAAGGCTCCGTCAGAAATGGCGGGGCTTTTGCTATGCTCAGAAGCTCCGGGCGTCCGGGCCGTAGAGATCGTGATTGACCAGCATGGCATAGTGATTGTCGATGGTGGACACCACGTTGAACAGTGCGGAGAGCAGATAGGCTTTCGTGTTGTAGACGCGGGTGGTGTTCTCGCTGATCCCGTCCAAGACCTTCTCGATATGCTCCTTGGTGAGCTTTTCAAACCGTTCCCGGACGTAGGAGGCAGGATACTCCGCGTCACGCCCGACCTTGATGGTCTTGCTCCTGTTCATGGCGACCTCCACCATGATCTCCACCAGCTCGTCCACCTGGGGGCGATTGGAGGGGGTCACAAGGAGGTCATAATCAATCTGATCTCGAATATCCTCTCTCACTTCCCGTCCGTCTGTCGGTCCGTCCGCCGCAGGCGCAGGCGTTTCCGAAGGAAGGAATGAATGAGTATTTGATAGATCTGTTTTTTGTTTTTGAGTAATTTGTTTATATATATTTAATTGCGTTGGATTTTCCGGCGACGGGTTTTCCGTTGCCGGATTTCCCGTTGTCGGGTTTTCCGACGACGGATAATCCAACGACGGTGCCGCCGTTGTTGGATTTCCCGACAACGGTGCCTGCGGGTCCTCCGCGGCGTCCGCTTCAACAGGCGATTCATGGATCACATACTCGTTGACAGAGAACTTTCCGCGTTCATCGGTGGTTTGACGGCGCTCAATATAGCCGTACTTCTCCAGCTCATTGACGGCAGAGCGCACCGCGTCCTTGCTCTCCCGGTTGATGTAGGACAGGCCGGTGAGGGTGTAGTCCCAATCCTCCGGCAGAGATAGCATTTGCGACAGCAGGCCCTTTGCCTTTAAGGACAGACGCTTATCCCGCAGATGATAGTTGCTCATTACGGTGTAGTCCCGCGTCTTGTCGATCCGAAATACAGCCATATACACCATTCCTTTCAAAACAAAGAGGGCGTCAGGCTGTTCCGGCGTCCTCCTTCGCAAATCGTTCTTCTAAGCGGTCTACGCTCCAATTCTTCTTGAACTGGCCCAGCGGACCGGGGCCAAACTGCGCTCTGGCCCGCCGGTCCATGTCCCGCAGACGCGCCCACAGCTCCGGGTGATGCTTTCGGAGCTTCCGCAGCTCGTCGATCCGCTGGAAGGGGCAGCACCAACAGGAGCAGCGGTGATAGATTTCATAAAGCCCGCCAAAGTCAAAGCCCCGGTCATAGCAGCCCCGGAGGGCCTGCGCCTCGGTGATGCCCCATTCCACCAGCGGATATTGTTCACCCTTGCAGCGCCACGCTTCATCTGCGGCGATGCCGATGTAATGCAAAGCGTTTTTCTCCCGCTTGAGCCGGTTGACCTCCTTGGTTATCAGGTGGGTCTTGAGTTGTCCGGTACACCAGCGGACGCGAATACCCGGCCAACCGTTGCCGCAGGGCGGAATCCCCAACCGGGCGCGGTTTTCCAGTGTGGCCGGTTTCTGCTTCGGCTCGTCGAACATGAGCCATTCAAAGCCCTTGGGGTGCCGCAAAGTCGTGATATGAATACCGCGCTCCCGATGGAGCAGATCGTCCATCTTTTGCAGGTGGTCGTACATCTCCGGGAACTCCATACCCGTATCTGCGGACAGCACCGCGTCTATGGGCATATCCCGCTCAATCATCTGGAGCAGGAGATAGCTTGAATCTTTCCCACCGGAGAGGGAAACGGCGTGGAAATTGCCTTGGGATTGTTTGCTTTCCCGCATGGGGAAATGCCTCTATTTCACCGTTCCTTTCCGCTCACAGCTCAAAGATCGGCAGCTCATGGTCCGCCACGGCGCTGCACAGATCCTCCAGATCGTCGGCAAAGTCCACAAAGTCGATGGTCATACCGGCGTCCTTCCAATTCACGCCCTTGATGGTGCGGTATTGCAGCACACTGTCATCGTTGCCGACGAGAGTGCGGATACGGGACACCACCACAAAAGTGGCGTCCGGCAGCAGCCACAGCTCCAGGTCCCTGGAATGGAGCGCCGCGTCATAGCACCCGTAGCCGCCGTCTGTATAGAGCAGGACGGCCTTGCCAGGGAACAGCACCGGACCGCGATAGGCAAAGCCTTTTTCCACGTCGCTGTCTATCCGGTACTCGTAGACGGTTTCCCGCATGGAATGGACGGCCTGCAAGAGTGCCGGGAAGTCGATGCCCTCCAGCAGCTCCACCATTTCCTCGGCGCTGTGTTCCTCGTCCGCGCCGGAGCGAAACAGGGCCTCCAGACTGTTCTTCAAGATATTTGCACGATTCATAATGATCTTCCTCCTATGGTCAGTGCCGCCGCTTCTTCTTTTTGTCGGGGAGGATATGTCCCTCGATGACGGCGGCGTGTTTTTTGATACGGATATAGCCGCGATCCTGCGCGGTCTGGGCCTTGGCATAGCCCTCGTCGGAAAGGAACAGCCGCAGGCGTTCCCCCTGATTTCCGATGGGGCTGCGGTGATCCAGCACATCGAAGATAATCATGTGCCGGGTATCGTCCATGAAACGCTCCACCGCAAGCTCGCTCTGGCCGATGATAACAGCGTCATTTTTCATCGGCAGGACTTTCGGCCCTGGCCCTTGACGGTCAGAATCCCGTCCAGCGTAGTGGCCGTAATGTGCAGACGCTCCGCCACGGCGATGTCGTTCTTCATAGCCTCGGTGACGGAATCGCCGCAGACCACCAGCACATGAGAGCGCCGCAGGTAGTCCTTCGACATATCCAGACCGTCCTTGTGTTCCTGCGGGATACTGTCCTTCAGAAAGGTGGACAGCACCAGCATGGGGCAGATGGGTGAATACCCGGCGTCATAGACCTGTCGGCAGTACCGGGCGGCGTGTTCCTCGTTCTCACGGCGGTTTTCGCCCCAGGGGGCGGTGATGTATGCAAGGGGTCGTTTCATAGCTCAAAATTCCTTTCGTGATTTGATTTTGGGCAGCAAAAAAGCCGGGCAGAGAATTTACATTTTCTGTCCGGCTATATCTGTCCAATATGAAGTTTTAGCGTTCCTGCCTCCGCTGGCGCTGCTTCAGCCATTGATCCAGCAGATTGAAGATGGTTTCCTCCATCTTGGCCGGGGAGTAGGATTTGGGGAAGTATTTGCGGAGCTTGTCCATGGGGATCGTGATGCTGAAATCCTGGGGCTTTTTCTGCTCCATCATTATTTGAAGCATATTGTCCTCGTTCAGTTCTCCGGCCTGACTGAGCTTTCGCATCCGCTGTGCCTGTGAAACGGAGGGCGTGGCCTGCTCGCTGTCGATGGTTTCCAGCAGCAGACGCTGCTCCGGCTCGGTAAGGTTGGCGATCTGATAGGCAGGGGTCAGAGAGATTTTCTTATCGTCCACCATCTGCATCAGCTCCGGGACCAGGTTGGTCAGGGAGATGATGTTGCGGACCGTATCGCCGCTGATCCCATCGACATTTCCCACTTCATCGTCGCTACGGAAATTAGCCGAATTATTCGGCGCATTTTCCGAAAGGTCCTTGCGTGGCCTTCCTGCTGTCCGCTTGATGGCCTCCAGCCGCATCTTGTATGCTTTCGCTCTCTCGCTGGGAAGAACGTCCTCCCGCTGGGCGTTGGAATCCACAAGCTGAATGATGGCCTCGTCATCGGTGAGGTTTCGGACGATACAGGGCATATCCGTAAAGCCTGCCTGCTGGGAGGCCAGTTTGCGGCGGTGTCCGGCTACGATCTCATAACCTCCCTCAGTGCGTGGCCGGACAATGGCCGGGACTACCACGCCATTCTGCTTCACGCTGTCCACCGTATCCTGCATGGCCTGATCCTCCCGAATGCCGTATGGGTGGTCCGGGAAGGGGTGCAGCTCGGTGAGCGGAATATGGACGATCTGCTCCGTGGTTTGCTCCGGTGGGGGAGCCGCTGGCTGTTTCGGTTTTCGCCCTCGCTTGGGCGGCGAGGTTTCTGTTGGCATATAGGTTTCCTCCCGCGTTCTTAAAAATGGGTATGAAAAAAGGGAGAATGAGGTGCGGACCATCATTCTCCCTGTGAAAAGCAATATGCAGTTGTCGAGGTTCGTCGGTTTTCGGTTTTGAGAGTTTTGCCGGTGTGGAGCCATCCAGCCGCAAAACCGCATGAATACTGAGTTTTTTGAAGATTTGCTTTACCCTTCCCAAACAACGTGTGTTCAACGAGTGGTATCTGCGGGACCTGAGCCGCAAACAGAAAGCTGCAATCCGTGTCAAAGGCGAGTCTGGCAAGCACACTACCACCAAGGCGATTTATGGCTATCAGAAAGACCCCGACGACAGGCACCGCTGGATCATCGACGAGGAAGCTGCGGCAGTTGTCAAGCGTATCTTTCACCTGACGATTGAGGGCTATGGTCCCTATGAGATTGCCAGAATACTTTTTGAAGACCGCGTGGAAACGCCTGCTGTTTACGCAGCCAGGAGAGGAAACGGGATTTGGAAAAGCAAGACGGAGTTTCCCAACCCATATAACTGGAGCGGCTTTGTTGTTGGGGCCATTCTCTCCAAACCGGAATATATGGGCGACACGGTAAACTTCCGCTCACACAAGGAATCCTACAAGGACAAATCCAGCGTTCCGAATCCGAAAGAGGATTGGCTGATTTTCAAGGACACCCATAAAGCCATTGTAGATCGTGAGACCTGGGAGCTGGCGCAGAAGCTGCGAAAAACACCGCGGCGCATTGACACCTTCGGCGTTGCAAATCCCTTGACCGGCTTACTCTACTGTGCCGAATGCGGCGAGAAGATGTATAACCATCGTACCAGAGGGAATGCGGAAAAGGGGAAATACCCAGCGGATTTCTTTGACTGCTCCACCTATACGCTGTCCCGGCAGAAACGGCTCAAATCCTGCACAGGACATTATATCACTACGAAATCCATGAACGCGCTGATTCTTGATACGATCCGCACCGTCAGCACCTATGCCGTAGCCAATCAGGACGAGTTTCTGGAGAAGGTTCGGGCCGCCTCGCAAATCCGTCAGCAGGATGCCGCAAAGGAGGCAAAACGGAAGCTGAACAAAGATCGAAAGCGCCGGAATGAACTGGACGGCATCATCAAAAAGCTCTATGAATCCTTCGCCCTGGGCCGGATCAGCGAGAAACGCTTCGACAGCCTGCTCGCGGATTACGAGGAGGAACAGAAGGCCCTCAATGTTTCCATCACCGAAGCTGAGGCGCAACTTGCTTCCTTTGAAGAGGACACCGCCCGCGCGGAACAGTTCCTTACCCTGGCAAAGAAGTACACTGACTTCTCTGAACTGACCACGCCGATGATCAATGAATTCATTGACAAAATCGTCGTTCATTCCCCGGAGAAGGTGGACGGCGACCGTGTGCAGAGGGTAGATATTTACCTGAGTTTTATCGGACAGTTTGACCTTCCGGCACCGGAGCTTACGCCTGAGGAGATCAAGCGGCAGGAACAGCTGAAACGTCAACGCATCAGGAGTCGGGAACGCTACCAGGAAATCAAGGCCGGCCTGCAAACGGTTGGCGAGCCTTTTCAACTCGTCTGCAAATGTTGTGGCAAGTCTTTTGCATCCAAACATTCCAACGCTTTGTTCTGTAATCGCAACTGCCAATCGAAATACCACCGGCAGGAAGCAGCAGAAGGCCGGCGGCGGGATTGCACCTGTGAAAACTGCGGCAAGGTCTTTACCACCACAAGGAACAATGTGAAATACTGCTGTACCAGATGCCAAAGACAGGTCAACAGCAGGAAGCAAAAGGAACGGGAGGCAATGAAGCGGAAGCAGGCAACCGTTGGTGCAGATGAGGCTCCGAACCCTGCGGATACAAGCAATAGGACAGTATAATCAACCATTACGGGCTGGCAGAGAACGAAAATCTCTGTCAGCCCGATTTTTATGTCTTCACATCAAACTGCGAATTAGGAGGTCACAAGAATGCGTATCAACATCAATGAAATTAAAGTCAATGCAAACCGCCGCAAGGCTTCAAAGGATGATATTCAGAGGATTGCGGACAGCATCGCCGAGGTTGGAATGATGAATCCCATTACGGTAGACGCCGACCACAACCTGATCGCCGGTCTGCATCGCCTGGAGGCGGCGAAGCTGCTGGGCTGGTCAGAGATCGAGTGTAACGTATGTGAGTTGGACGAGCTTCACGCAGAGCTGGCAGAGATCGACGAAAACTATATTCGTGCGAATCTCACTCCCCTTGAAACCAGCCAGCTCTTGTTTCGGCGAAAGGAAATCTACGAAACGCTCCACCCCGAAACAAAGGCGGGAGCTGCACAAGGCAACGGGATGAAGCGCAGTGCAGGGGACAGCGACCTGGCGGACAATTTGTCCGCCAGGCCCAAGTCCTTTGCCCAGGACACCGCCGAAAAGCTGGGCGTGGACGAGCGCACCGTGCGCCGGCAGGTCAAAATTGCCAAGGACCTGACGCCGGAAGCGCAGAAGATCATCGAGGAATCCGGATTGAAGGTCACGCAGCAGAGCCTGGACAGGCTATCCCGGCTTGAGCCGGAACAGCAAAGGGAGGCCGCAGAAAAGCTGGTGAGCGGAGAACACTATATGAAGAGCAGTGAATACGATGCAGACACTGAAGCAGAAGATGACGAGGATGAATCCGTCCCTGCGACCAGGTTCGTCCCACGTGAATTCATCGACAGATTTCTTGAAGAGTTCCAGCACTACTCTGAACACTTTCCCCGCCGCCTCTCTGGTTTCTTCGAGGACTATGACGCCTGCGGAGAATTGCTGTCTTCCGAAGAGCGTCAAACCTTGCGGAACCAGGTAGCGTCTATGATGAATGTGCTCGCTGCTTTAGACGGAAAAATGCAGTCCAGAGAAAGTAAAAACAGAGATGCGACCAAAGTAGTCGCCTGAAAGATTGGAGGTACAGAATGAGCACCGCAAATAACACCCGCCCCATCGTGATCGGAATAGATCACGGGTTCGGGCAAATCAAGACCGCTCACACCTGCTTTAAGGCCGGCGTGACCATCCACGAAAAAGAGCCCACATTCAAAAGCGACCTTCTGATCTATGAGGGCCGCTACTATACCATCGGGGAGGAGCACAAGACGTTTCTCCCCGACAAGGCTTTGGACCAGGACTATTATATCCTGACCCTGGCCGCCATTGCGCGGGAGTTGCGCTTCCGTGGCCTGACCACGGCCAATGTCTACCTTGCCGCCGGTCTGCCCCTCACCTGGGTCAGCGAACAGAGGGAAACCTTCAAGGCGTATCTGCTTCAAGAACGCAGCGCTGATTTCGTGTTCCGGGGTTTGGAGTATCACATCACATTCTCGGGGGCTGAGGTTTATCCCCAGGGATTCTCCGCCATCGCCGACAAGTTGAGTGAGTTTCGCGGGGTCACTATGCTATGCGATGTTGGCAACGGCACCATGAACGTCATGTATATCCGCAACGGCAAGCCTGTTCCCAGCCAGTGCTATACCGAGAAGTACGGGGTCCAGCAGTGCGTGATCGCCGTTCGGGAGAAGCTGATGCAGATATTTGGGACAACGGTTGATGAAAGTATCATTGAGGAGGTTCTGCGCTACGGCAAGTCCGACATCAACGAAAAGTATCTGGCGGTCATCCGAGACTGCGCGAAAGAGTACGCGGACGGCATTATGTCCCGTCTCCGGGAGCATGAGTATAACCCAGAATTGATGCGGCTCTACGTCATGGGCGGCGGAGGCTGCCTGATTCGTAATTTCGTGGACTACGATCCGGCTCGTGTCAGGATCAACAGCGACATCAATGCCACGGCAAAGGGGTATGAAAGGCTGGCCGAGGCTGCGCTTCGTCGGCGCGGAGGCGTGGCATGAGCCGAATATTCACAACTACCCTTCGGCTTAATCTGGACAACGAGGAGGACCGACGAGCCTGGGAGTATCTGCAACATCGGGACCGGAAGCAATACAGGTCCTACAGCAGTGCCGTCGTTGCCGCAGTCAACGCCCACTTCTCCCGACAGGAGAGACTTGCCGCTGACCCGTTCCTTGAGACACGAGAACGGCAGGACGCTTTTCTTCAGGAAGTAAAGAACACAATCCGAGAGAACATGCAAACATCTGGAGCCAGTCTCGAAAGTTTGGCGGCGCTGATGCAGAGCGTTCAGTCTGTGCCGCAGCAAGATGAGACCATGTCTGAAGATGCTTTTGACACGGCGATGGACTTCATCAGCAGCCTTTGAAACCAAAATCGGCTCCGGTTGGTATTTCCATGATACCATCCGGGGCCTTTTTTACAACCAACTTTCAATCCACCCACATCACACGCCGGGACTGATAGCAAATCCTTCTGATCCTGCTACCACTCCCGGCTTCTTTACTACCAGAGCACATCAATTCTGATACTATGGAGGTATTGCTATGACCGAAAGCGAAAAGAAACTGCTTCAAGCGCAGCACAGATTAGAAGAGGCCCAGGCCAGGGACCGGGAGCGTGAGCGTAAGGCCCGAAACCATCGGCTCATCCAGGAGGGCGCGATCCTGGAGGCGACTATACCGCACACGAAGGATATGACTCTGGAGGAGGTCCGGGAATATCTGTACCGGCTATCTCATCCATGGGCTTGATCCACAACGGAGCGTTCTGTTCTATGCAGGACGCCCCGCTCTTTTTTCTCTATAAGAGCGCACTTACTCACCACCGGCCAAGGGCCGGCGGTGGTATCCCCCTACGGGGCCCGTGCGCTCCTCACGAAAGCCCCACCGGGGCTTCCTCCGGAGGGGCCGGCAATGCCGCCAGCCGTCATTGCCGGGCAGTTGGCCGCACCGTCTGTGGACTGTGCGCCGCCGTGTTCCGGCACGGAACACAGACTGCCAACTGCGTATGCGCCGCCTTGTGCGTCGCATCTTCTTTTCGTGAAAAGAAGCAAAAGCTGTGGCCTGCGGGCCGGGAAAGGAGGACGGGCCATTTATGGCTATCTACCATTTAGAGGCAAAGGTCATCACCCGAAGCGTTGGTCGGACCGCCTGCGGCGCTGCCGCCTATATGAGCTGCTCGCGCATCTATAACGAGTATGACGGGATTCAGCATGACTACACCCGGAAGGGCGGACTGGTATGGGAGCATATCTTTCTTCCTTCTATGGCTCCCGCAGAGTGGCAGGATCGGGAGACCCTCTGGAACGCGGTGGAAGCCGCTGAGAAAACCAAGGACAGCCGCCTGGCCCGTGAGTTCATCGTTGCCCTGCCCTGTGAGCTTGACAGCCAACAATGGATCGACCTTGTGTCCACATTTATCCAAGAGACTTTCGTTTCGGATGGGATGTGCGCCGACGTTGCCATCCACGACACAGACGGTCACAATCCCCACGCTCATATCCTGTTGACGGTCCGACCATTGAAGGAGGACGGCACCTGGCAGCATAAGACTGAAAAGGAGTATCTCTGTATCCGGGACGGCAAAGAGCAGGGCTTCACCGCTGCCGAGTTCAAGCAGGCCAAGACCGAGGGATGGGAGAAGCAATATCTCTATCAGGTTGGCGACGAACGCCTGTATCTCTCACCATCCCGAGCAGGGGAAAAGGGTTTTGAGCGGCTGTCGAAATATCCCTACAGCACCAAGTACGGGAGACAAAACCCTATCACCGTCCGATGGAACAGCGAGGAACAGTTGACCGCGTGGCGGGCAGCCTGGGCTGAGGCGGTCAACCAGGCGTTGGGCCGCGCCGGAATAGACCAACACATCGACCACCGTAGCCACGCCGAGCGTGGCCTGGACGAAAAGCCCACCATCCACGAGGGCCCCAGTGCCCGGAAGATGGAGAAGGCAGGCTATGTGTCTGATCGGTGCGAGATCAACCGGCAGATACGGGAGGACAATGCTCTGATTCGCTGTCTGAAAGCAGCAGTCCAGAAGATCAAGGATGCGGTGGAGACCACCATTCCCGTCCTTGCCTCCGCCATGGAAACTGTGCGCCAGAATATCATCGTTTTCAATTATGGCCTGCTTCACATCCGGGACAGAAAAAGAGAGATGGGCGAGTATGTAAAAAAGGCGTCTGCCCAGTACAGCGATTACCTTGACCACCACAGTCAAATCAAGGAGAAGCAAGCGCAGCGAAAGACGCTGCAATCGAAATTTGACAATCTGAGTGTGTTCAGTATTGGCAGGCGCAAAGAACTGAAAGCAAAACTGGCGGAACTGTCCGAGGAGATCGAAGAACTACGCTTTGAGGAAAAGGGCCTGATACAGGGCTTCGGTAAAGAAGACGCCGTCGGGATGAAGAAAGTCAAGACGAATATTTCCGAAGCGGAGGCTGACATGGCCAAGCTTGGGAATCAGGAAGCTACCCTCACTGATGCCATCGGCAAAGAAACAGAAAAGTTTACTGAGATGAAAGAGCAGGCCTCTGTGCTTGATCAGGGCGAGTTGACCGACGCCCGTCTTGCCCTGCGTCCACAGATGGAGGCCCAGGCTCAGGCGCGCATCCGGGGTGCCATGAGTAGCAGCAGGGTCAGCTTATGGGATTTCCAGGCTAGCGTCAGCGACACGGACAGGTTGCTGGGTGAAGATGGAATGGCCGTAAGGCGGGAGAATGAAAAGCGGCGCGTGGCGCGAGACATAATCAACGAATCGAAACAAGTGCCAAGAATTAAGGAAAAAGGTTTTGAACGATAACTGTACTTGCAAAATTCGGTTATCTCATTCTACTGTATTCTGTTGTTACCCGCTTGGACAAGGAGGTAGCCGCGAAGCGGCGCATGGGCGCAGCCGATGGTTGCCCATGCGTACCTCGGTCACACATTCGGGAGCCTGTAGGGCGGTGCCGGTGGCCTGCGAAGAATTGTCACTTATCTTCACTCCTTCCGCTTTTGCCAGACTATCTTATGTCAAATGCGGCAAAATAGCGCCGTCTGCTGCTAGCTGCCGTAATTTGTAGATGCAGAAGTAAGCGTGAGTGTCCGGAACAAGATGCTGTTGTCTAATCTGCGATAGAAATATTCTAGGAAACTGGCACAATTGCAGTTGTTCTATCTATTCTGCTGCAGTTTATATGATTGGAATCGTCCTGGTTTCTGCCCGATCTCTGATATGTCTCAGGAATTTGGATAACTGCAGCAGATCCGTTTGGTCCGGGTGTGTGTCTCCTGCGGCCAGCATCTGAGCAACCTCCTGCCTCCACTGGGGAAGCTGCTCCTCCAGGGCGGACTTGTGCTCCTCTGCTACCCTTCCCTGACACAGAAACATCCCGAGATACTCCGCTGCCTCCGGCAGCCATGGGGCAAGGGTGTGCTCCAGCTTTGCTTTATACTGCTCCGTAGGGGCGAGACCGCAAGTGGCAAACAGCGCCACCTTTCCTCCGCTGATCCGGTCCAGGCAGTCTATCACATACACGCTGCAGCCTCCGTTTTTCACGCCGAAGCCCACCATATATACATCCGCCTCGGGCACTGCGCGTTCAGCGTCCAGGTCACAGATTACCTTGTCCGCCATTTCCAGTTCTCTGAATATATGCTCGGCCAGCATCTTTGTATTCCCGCTTTTTGACTGGTAGATCACCGCGTATTTCAAGCTTGACCGCCTCCTTGTCTGTTCTGCTTGACCCGTAAGATGTAGTTGGATTCCAAACGGTTGTCCTTACGCCATCGGGACACTGTTTTACGATTGATCCCAAGGCTGTCGGCAATCTTCTGATCGGAGTGGCCCAGGTCATACAATGCCTGAAGCTGCTGCCGGTGAATCGCTGATTTTTCTTTCGTGCTCTGTCCGGCTGCGGCCCGTGGTGTTCCGTTCGGAGAATTCCATGGGATGCGGTTCTGCTTCAACCGCTTTTTCGATTCCGGTTTCCTGAACAGCTTACAGCCGCCGTTTGGCTGAATCGGGCCGCCGTCAATGATCCTGGGCCTTCCTTCGATATCACTGTAGTTGCACCACTTGAAGCTGGTTGACTGATAGACACAGCCCCTGCAGCCTCGGGGATCATGTCCTCTGGCCTTTTTGGTCCGGTTCTGTTTTTCTTCCATGTGGATGTTCGCTCCTCGATCTGTTTCATGGATTGCCACTGCAGATTATCGTTCTGCCGGATCCGCCTCGACCTGTCCGTCGGGACTCGGTTCACTTCGGGCCTCCGTGTCCTCGGCCAGGGCGCAAACATGGGCCCCGGACTGCTCCAGTTGTGTCATGGTGGAGCGAAGCTGCGTCAACTGCTCGGACGTCAGCTTGTCCGGCTTCGCTTTGGTCAGGCGCTTTCTCAGCTCCGCGCAGTCTGCCTTGACCTGCTTTCGCTCCGCTTTTTCCAGCTGCTTCCCGGCCTTGGTCAACGCGGCCTCTGTCCTGGACAAAAGCACCCCCGCCGCATTGCTGACATCCAGCGCCTCCCGCCGGATCTGGTCCTGATCCGCATAGCGCTCCGCATCGCGGATGGCCTCCTGGATCTCAGCCTCTGACATCTTTTCGTTGGCTGTGATGGTAATGGACTGGGCCTTGCCGGTTTTCAGATCTTTGGCGGAGACCTGAAGGATCCCGTTGGCGTCGATATCAAAGGCCACCTCGATCTGCGGAACGCCTGCCGGCGCTCTTTGTATCCCGTTCAGGCGGAATCTCCCGATGGTTTTGTTATCCTTGGCCATGGGACGCTCTCCCTGCAGCACGTGGATCTCCACACTGCGCTGGAAAGGGGCGGCGGTGGAGAACACCTGGGCATAGTGGACGGGGAGGGTCGTGTTCCGGTCAATGAGCCGTGTTGCTACCCCGCCTACGGTTTCTATGGACAGGCTCAGGGGCGTCACATCCAGCAGGAGAAGGGCGCTTCCCTGCCCCTGGGGTTGGAGCTCGTTGCTCAGATTGCCCCCCTGGACCGCTGCGCCCAGCGCCACGCATTCATCAGGGTTGATCGTTTTAGATGGCGAAAGCCTGGTCATCCTTTGGACCTTTTCCTGAACGGCCGGGATCCGGGTCGAGCCCCCGACCAGAAGAACCCGTGAAAGCTCCGAGGGTGCCAGTCCGGCGTCGCTCAGTGCGTTCTGTACCGGGACCGCTGTACGCTCCACCAGATCGCGAGTCAGTTCATCGAATCTTGCCCGTGTCATAGTGTGGGAAAAGTGAAGCATCCCGTCCTTTGTCTGGATCAGATAGGGAAGCTGGATCTCTGTGCGTTCCATATTGGAGAGCTCCTTTTTTGCCTGCTCAGCCGCTTCCCGGATCCGCTGGATCGCGGCGGGGTCCCGCCCGGCGTCAACGCCATGATCCCGCTTGATCTCCTGGATCAGGTAGTCGACGATCCTCTGGTCGAAATCATCGCCGCCTAAATGGTTGTCGCCGTTGGTCGCCAGGACCTCAACAACGCCCTCGCAGATCTCAATGATGGAGACGTCAAAGGTCCCGCCGCCCAGATCATAGACCATGATCCGCTGGGTCGCTCCGTTGTCCAGCCCATAGGCCAGGGCCGCACTGGTGGGCTCATTGATGATGCGGCGAACGTTCAGCCCCGCGATCCGCCCGGCGTCCTTGGTGGCCTGGCGCTGAATGTCGTTGAAATAGGCGGGGACAGTGATCACAGCGTCGGTCACGGGCTCTCCAAGATACTCCTCTGCGTTTTTTCTGAGCTTCCGCAGGATCATGGCGCTGATCTCCTGGGGTGTGAAGGCTTTGCCGTCGATCCCGATCTGCCAGTCTGTCCCCATATGCCGCTTGACGGAGCGCACGGTCCTGGCGCTGTTCACTGCGGCCTGCCGCTGAGCGCTCTCGCCCACCAGTCGCTCTCCCGCCTTGGTAAACGCCACAACGCTGGGCGTTGTCCTGGCGCCCTGATCATTGGGGATGATCACAGGATGGCCGCCTTCCATGACGGCGGCGCAGCTGTTGGTGGTCCCCAAGTCGATTCCAATGACTTTTCCCATGTCGAAACCCTCCTGCGATTCAAAAATGTAAAAACGGGAAACCGTACAGTGTCATCTGTAAAAACCCAACCAGGAAACGAAAACCGAGAAGGCCGAGCATTACTCTTCCCAGCATAGACAGTGCAGAGAAGGGCGCAGCTCCGTAGCGGTCCGTTTCGGCGCTGCGGGCAGCATGGTCACGATTCTCCTGCTGCATCTGCCGCAGGAGCGATTCATATTGCCGGTTTCCCGGATCCAGTTGTACTGCGTGCCGGAGTTCCTCCTCCGCCCGAGCCGGATCTCCTGCTCCGTGGAGCGAAACGCCGTACAGACAGTGCCAGCGGGCGTTCCTGCCTGTGCTCGGAATCTGCCGCAGTGTTTGAAGGGCCTGCTGATACCGGCCGTTGTTGATCGCGTCCACAGCATAGCAGACCGCATTGCTGTCACCTGGCTCCCGCGGGACATGGAAATGCCCGCTGCTCCTTCTATAGGCTGAGCCGAACCAAAAGAAATCCTCAAAATCATATGGATGATACTGGCCGGACCGGTTTCCGGCGCCCTGACCGGCCTGCCGCTGCCCGGAATGACCGGTGGGCTCCGCCGTGTTGGTGCCGGCTCTCTGCTGATACGCCGCCCTTTTATCCGGGTCGGTAAGCGTTTCATAGGCTTCGTTGATCTCTTTCATCTTCTGTGTCGCTCTGTCATCTCCCGGATGGAGGTCCGGGTGCCACTGCTTGACACAGCGACGGTAGGCCTGTTTGATTTCCTCCTTGGTCGCCCCGGGGGACAAACCCAGGACCTGATAGGGATCACGAATCATAGCAATCTCCGCCCCTTCCGTTCCGATTCCTTCCTTTGTGTGCATGATTATAGAGAAGAGGGCAGCGAAAGGCAACAACAAACAAGGGCGTTATGTCGTTATTTCAATACTATTCATAAATTATTCAAGAAAAATTATTCCTATGGTCTTGACAAAATTCCAACATCATGTATGCTAAGAGGCGATGAAGGGGGGATGCGCATGGGGACCTATGAGCGGGCGAATCAGAGGACGAGGAAGCGCCTTCGTGACGCTTTTTGGTCACTGTACCAGGAAAAGCCGTTGGATGCCATCACCGTCCGGGAGGTTGCGGAGCGGGCGGGGCTCCACCGGGGCACCTTCTATTCCTACTACGACCACGTTGAGGACATTCTCCGGGAAATCGAGGATGATCTGATAGACGGCATGAAGCTGCGGACAGAACGTATGCTGGACGAGCCTCCCACCAGGGAGGAGATCCTTCACCGCCTGGCCCTGGATTACCGGGCTTACAGCAAATATCTGGATGTGCTGCTGGGTGAAAACGGCGAGGCGGCGTTCCAGGAGCGGATGCGGCTCAGTATCCAGGAGAACCTGCGACCGGTCCTCTTTCCACAGGGCGGCGTCGAGGCGGATTTTGTTCTGGCCTTTCTCTCCGGCGGCATTGTACAGATGCTGAAATACTGGCACACGAAGCAGCCGAAAATGAGCTTCGAAGAGGTCCTCCAGACCCTGGAACAAATGACGTCTGAGCACGCTTTGACCCTTTATGCCAAACGGAGCGCGGACTAAAACAAAAGCTCCCCCTCCGGGTCCCATTATTCCAGCAGCAACGGAGGATGAAGACCGGTGGCTGTTCGACACAGGACTGCTTCATCTGCGTAAACGATATCCAAATTGATCACCCTCTCCTTTGAATGTGCGGCATCTGGTTTGATCCCTTGCGGGCGGTATTTCGCCGGACTCCTCCTCTGCTGCTGTGCCAGGGAGAATGCCTGTCTCCTCAAGGATGCACGTTTCCCTCCCGGTCCCTGCGGGGACCTGGGAGGGAAACGCGCTGTCTGCGCAGGTCTGCCGGCAATCTTTAGACAAAACGGGAAAACTGTAAGTTGAAGCTGACACAATGATCCGATACAGTAAACGTAACCACATTGCGAAGAGCAAGACGAACGACGGGAGGTAGTTGGAATGGGTCTGAGGAGCGAGGCTGAGCGCGATGCCGTCTGATCTGAAAAACATGATCGCGGATCGGTTCCTGGCGTTGCTGTCCCAACGTGGCCAGGAAAAGGTCTCCGTCCGTCAGCTGGTGGAGGCGTGCAGCATTTCTCGGCAGACCTTTTACTACTATTTCCGGGACATCTTCGACGTGGCGGAATGGGGCCTGCAGCGAGACCTGGACCGGCTGGCGGAGGAGTGCCTGAGCATGGATGACCGGGAGCGGGCCCTGGCCCACTTTGCCGCCCAGGCAGGCGGGCATCTGGTCCAGCTTCAGGGGATCCTCAGCACAAAATACCGGCTGGAAATGGAGGATATCCTGCTCAACGGCGTCCGCCGCTTTTTCCGTCAGATCATGGACCGCAGCCAGGAGCAATCCCGGCTGGACCCCGGAGAACGAGATTTGTTCGGGGAGTTTTTCGCCTGTGGCATCACAAAATATCTTGTGGAACGAAGCTATGACCGGACCTACGATCCAGCAGCCTTTGCCTCTTTTGTGCAAAGGCTGCTGGACGCCGGGGTAAATGGGCCAGCTGACGCAGGATCAGGAGGAATGAAACTATGACAGAACAGATCATCACTGTGACCTTTGCCGTGGAAAGCCAGGCCTACCAGGCCATCAACGCCCTGAAGCGGGACTATATGAACAACGACTACACGCTCTCCCATGTTGCCCTGGTGAAGCGAGTCGGCGGCGTAGTCCAGCCCTATGACACATTCGACTCCGGTGTGGAGACCGCTGACGACGCTGCAGCCGGCGGTCTGGTGGGCTCTCTGGTGGGGATCCTGGGCGGACCCCTGGGTGTTATCCTGGGCGGAAGCATGGGCGCTTTGGTGGGACACTCCGTAGACGTCGGCGACGCCGCCGCTACCGTGACGCTGCTGGAGAAGGTTGCCCAGGAAATCGCCGAAGGCGAGACTGCCCTGCTCATCCTGGCCCAGGAGAATACGGACGGGGCCCTGGACCGGAAGTTCGTCGAGTATCAGGTGGAGATCGTCCGCCATGACGCCGCTGAGGTGGCCGCCGAGGTGGAGTACGCCGCCCAGGTCCAGCAGGAGCTGGAGGCAGAGGCCCGGAAAAAGCTCCGGGAGGAGAAAAAAGAGGAGCGGAAGCAGAAGGCCAACCAGCGGCACCAGGAGATGAAGGACAAGTTCGAGGCGTTCAAGGCCAAATACAGCTTTTGAAATGCCTATGGATTTGGCAAAGAATCTCTTCGCCGTCAAGGTGAATGAATTGCAGGGGGAATACGAGCGATTCCTCTCCGGCCTGGAGCTGCTTGGCACCCAGGACGTCGGTCGAATGCAGGAGATCATCCGGGATATGGAGGAAGAATCGGAGCGACAGAGGCAGTCCCTCAGGCGGACTGTGCGGGAGGCTCGGTCTCCCGCCGCCGCCCGTCTGGCCTCCATCGAACTGGACTACCTGACCCAGATGCAGAATGTGATGGACGAGGCCGTGTCCCAGGCCGAATCCCCGGACGATCCGGACCGAAACGCCGAGGCCATGGCCCTTTATACCGAATACGCCATCGACACTGCCAACCGTGCTGTGCGCCACGCCTATCTTTCCGCCCTGCGGACGGTAAGTATGGATTGGGAGGGCGCGTAAGGAAAGCAGAGGAGGGTTCCGGGGACCTTCCTCTGCTTTTGCCGCAAAAGACCCTGTGTAAGTTGGAAGAACAAGAGAGGAGAACGCTATGAGCGGAAATAAAACCACGGAGGCGGGTTCCGCCGGAAAAAACGGCGTTGCCCGTCTGATTTTCGTCATCATCGCCATCTTCCTGGAAGTCCTGGTGATCCTGGCTCTGATCCTTCGGTTCAGCGACAAGGCAGCGTGGATCAACATCGTCATGCGCGTCGCGGCAGTGATGATCGTGCTGGGTGTCTACAGCCAGAAAAAGACGGCGTCCATACGGGTGCCGTGGATTATCCTCATCATGGCCGCGCCGGTGCTGGGGGTGTCGCTGTTCCTGATGATCGGCCTTAACGGATCCACCCGGAAGATGCGGAAGCGCTATCAGGAGATCGACGACATCCTGCTGCCCATGCTGCCGGAAAACCAGGATGAGCTGCAGGCACTGGCGAATCGGCACCCCGGCGCGGGAAACCTGTCCGCGTATATCCACACTTACGGCGGGTATCCGGTCTACCGAAACACAGACGTGGTCTATTACGAGGAAGCCGCCGACGGCCTGGAAGCCCAGCTCACCGCATTGGCCCGGGCAAAGCGTTTCATTTTCATGGAATACCACGCCATTGAGGATTCCTACTCCTTTCATCGGCTCCAGGCCGTTCTGGAGGACCGGGCAGCTCATGGCGTGGAGGTGCGGCTGTTCTATGACGACATGGGCAGCATCGGTTTCATCACAACGGACTTCGTGAAGAAGATGGAGGCGGTGGGCATCCGCTGCCGGGTGTTCAATCCCTTCGCTCCCGGCCTGAACCTGTTCCTGAACAATCGGGACCACCGGAAAATCACTGTGATCGACGGGCAGGTGGGCTTCACCGGGGGGTACAACCTGGCCAACGAGTACTTCAACATCGACGCCCCTTATGGCTACTGGAAGGACACAGGGGTTCGGTTGGAGGGCGACGCGGTCCGCAGCCTCACCGTCACCTTCCTGGAGATGTGGAACGCTGTCAGCGGGACGGATGAAAATGACAGGGATTTTGCGCGTTATCTGCCGGACACAGAATATCGGGCCCAGACACCCTGCTATGTCCAACCCTATGCTGACGGCCCCATGGGCCATGAGCACGTGGGAGAAAACGTATACATCAGTATGGCGGAGACCGCCCGGCGCTACGCCTGGTTCATTACGCCCTACCTCATCGTCACCGACGAACTGATCCACGCCTTTGGCCTGGCAGCCAAGCGGGGAGTTGATGTGCGTATCATCACCCCAGGGGTTCCAGACAAGAAGCTGATATATCAGGTCACCCGATCCTATTACAACAGTCTGGTACGGGATGGGGTACGAATCTTCGAGTACACCCCCGGTTTCTGTCACTGTAAAATGTCTGTAGCCGATGACCTTATGGCTACCTGCGGCACCATCAATTTGGACTACCGTAGCCTATACCATCATTTTGAGAACGGTTGCTTCCTCTGCGACGGTCAGGCGATTCTGGATATCAAGACCGACTTTGATCGGACCCTGGCCCAATGTCGGGAAGTTACAGATTACTACCGCGACGGGCGGGGGCAGTTCCTCCGTCTGGGGCAGTTGATCCTTCGCCTGTTCGCTCCGCTGCTCTGAGAAGATCAAACGCCCTTCCTCAAGAGAGGAAGGGCGTCCACTGCGGCAATACGCTTTCTCCCTGGCACAGCAGCGGGTGCATGGAACAGAAATGCCATTTCGATGCCGAGAGAACAATATGAATGGAATCTGTTTGGAGGGATAAAAAAGTGAAGCGCTCGATGTCGGTGGGAAAATGGTTACTTGTGCTTATGGTCGAGGATACCTGTGGTCAAAACCAGAAGAGACTTCTGCCGCATGCGATCCGCTGCTGCCGGGTTTTGTGCTGCGAAATCAGGGAGCAGGAATACGCAGCCTCATTTGTCGCAGCTACGGATAAATCATACATTCTGTTTTGATTTTGTCAAGAGTCAATATAAAAAAACAATGAATAAACTGTAAATAGAAATGAAATAACGACATATAGCCTATATTTGTCGTTGTAACCCTCGCTGCAACTCCTTATAATCGGAAGCAGTGGGAACAAACAGAGGGAGGTAACCCAAATGAACGAAGTTAAGCAGCCCAAACGCCCCTTATTCGTCTATTATCTTATCGTCCTGGCGGCGGTACTGATTTTTAACCTGATCATCAGTCCCGCCATTTCCCAGCGGGCCATCCAGGAGGTGGACTATGGTACCTTCCTGTCCATGATTGAGGAGAAGAACGTGGGGAAGGTCCAGGTCCAGAAAAACCAGATCCTCTTCACCGACAAGGACGAGTCTCAGATCTATGTCACCGGCCCCATGAACGACCCGGACCTGACCCAACGGCTCTACGACGCTGGGGCGGAGTTCTCCGGAGAGATCGTCCGGGAGACCTCTCCCTTTGCCAGCTTCCTCATCAGTTGGCTGCTGCCTCTTTTCATATTCATTCTTTTGGGGCGTTTCCTGACCAAACGGATGATGGACAAGTCCGGCGGCGGGCCCAATTCCATGATGTTCAACCTGGGCAAAAGCAACGCCAGGGTCTACGTCAAATCCTCCGACGGCATCCGGTTTTCCGACGTGGAGGGCGTGGACGAGGCCGAGGAGAATCTCCAGGAGATCGTGGACTATCTCCACAACCCGGAAAAGTACCAGGAAATCGGGGCCTCCATGCCCAAGGGCGTGCTGCTGGTGGGCCCGCCGGGCACCGGCAAGACCATGCTGGCCAAGGCCGTGGCAGGGGAGGCCGACGTGCCCTTCTTCTCCATGTCCGGCTCGGAATTCGTGGAGATGTTCGTTGGCATGGGCGCCTCCAAGGTCCGGGACCTGTTCCGTCAGGCCAAGGAGAAGGCCCCCTGCATCGTCTTCATCGATGAGATCGACGCCATCGGCCAGAAGCGCAGCGCCGGCAGCGGCCTGGGAGGCAACGACGAGCGGGAGCAGACCCTGAACCAGCTGCTGACGGAGATGGACGGCTTCGGCGGCGACAGCGGCGTCATCATCCTGGCCGCCACCAACCGTCCCGAGTCCCTGGACCCCGCCCTGACCCGTCCCGGCCGGTTCGACCGCCGGGTGCCTGTGGAGCTGCCCGATCTGAAGGGCCGGGAGGCCATTCTGCGGGTCCACGCCAAAAAGATCAGAATTGCCGACGACGTGGACTTCCTGCAGGTGGCCCGAATGGCCTCCGGGGCCTCCGGCGCGGAGCTGGCCAACATGGTCAACGAGGCCGCCCTCCGGGCGGTGCGGGACGGCAGGAAGTATGCCACCCAATCCGATCTGGAGGAGAGCATTGAGGTGGTCATCGCCGGCTACCAGAAAAAGAACGCCATCCTTACCGAGCATGAGAAGCAGGTGGTGTCCTACCATGAGATCGGCCACGCCCTGGTGGCGGCTCTCCAGACCGACTCCGCCCCGGTGCAGAAGATCACCATCATCCCCCGGACCTCCGGGGCCCTGGGGTACACCATGCAGGTGGAGCAGGACAACC